>Ga0070679_100001323_pt1 | contig 21818 bp, 20 predicted proteins | sample KBSC63BmetaG_FD_65652 | JGI IMG/M metagenome (GOLD analysis project Ga0070679, IMG submission 65652) | Corn rhizosphere microbial communities from Kellogg Biological Station, Michigan, USA - KBS C6-3B metaG | ecosystem: Host-associated > Plants > Roots > Rhizosphere | place: USA: Michigan... | reverse complement strand
CAAGGAGATCGAGATACCTCAGAAGGAAGACAAGGTCGAGATGACCGGCGAGATCGTCGAGGCGCTCCGGAACGGCATGTTCCGGATCAAGCTCGACAACGGTCACGAGACCCTCGGCTACACCGCCGGCAAGATGCGGCGCTTTCGCATTCGTATGAACCCGGGCGACCGGGTCCGGATCGAGTTGTCGGCGTACGACCTCGACCGCGGCCGCATCGTCTACCGGCTGCGGCCGGGCGACGAGCGCCCCGAGTAGGGACACCCACCGTGCACGGCGAGGCGCTTCAGGCGCTGGAGCTGCCCGCGATCCTCGAGCGACTGGCGGCTGCCGCCGCGACGGACCTCGGCTCGGCGCTCGCCCGTGCGCTCGCCCCGTCCGCCGTGGTGGACGAGGTCGGCGCACGGCAGGCGCTGACCGCCGAGGCGATCGTGCTGCTGGACGCCGCCGACGATCCGCCGCTCGCCGGAGTCGCCGACATCGCGTCGCTCGTCGAGCGGGCGGAGCGTGACGGTGTGCTTTCGCCGGCGGACCTGCGCTCCGTGTCGGTGTCGGCGCGAGTCGCGGTCGACGCCCGTCTCGTCGTCCACGGGCGCCGCGACGCCGTGCCGCTGCTTGCGGCGATCGCGGAGCGCGTCGAGCCGTCGCTCGTGCAGCTCGTGGCGGCGATCGACCGCTGCGTCGAGGAGGACGGCTCCGACCTGCGCGACGACGCGTCGCCGAAGCTCCGCACGCTGCGACGCGAGCTCCGCAACGGCGACGCGCGCCTGCGGGACGAGCTCGCGCGGATCGCGCGGTCGGCCGGCGTGCGCGATGCCTTGCAGGAGTCGTTTCTCGCGGAGCGGGGAGGACGCCCGGTGCTGGCGGTGCGCGCGTCGTCGCGCGACCAGGTGCCCGGGATCGTCCACGACGCGTCGGGCTCGGGCCAGACGGTGTTCATCGAGCCGCTCGCCGTCGTCGAGCTCGGGAACGAGCTCGCCGAGGCGGCCGCTGAAGCGCGTGAAGAGATGGAGCGGATCCTGCGCGAGCTGTCTGTGGACGTCGCCTCGCGCGGGGATGCGCTCCGCGCCCTCGTGAACGCCGTCGGCGAGCTCGACCTGGCGCTTGCGCGCGGGTCGCTCTCTCGGAGCTGGCACGGCGCGGAGGTGGAGGTCGCCCGCGAGGTGCGGCTGGTCGGCGCGCGGCACCCCCTGCTCGATCGCACGACGGCGGTCCCGATCGATCTCGACCTCGGCGAGCTCCGCGCGCTCGTGATCAGCGGCCCGAACACCGGCGGCAAGACGGTCGCGCTGAAGACGCTCGGTCTCGCCGCGCTGCTGCACCAGTGCGGCCTGCGCCCACCGGCCGCCGAGGCGGCGCTGCCGGTGTTCGACGAGGTGCTCGCCGACATCGGGGACCGCCAGTCGATCCAGATGAGCCTCTCGACCTTCTCCGGCCATGTGCGCACGCTCGTCGCGATCCTCGCGTCGGCGACGGAACGGTCTCTGGTGTTGCTCGACGAAGTCGCTGCCGGGACCGACCCGGAGGAAGGATCGGCGCTCGCGCAGGCGCTCGTCGAGCGGCTCGCGGGCCAGGCGCGGCTGACCGTCGTCACGACGCACTACGGCGAGCTGAAGGAATGGGCGAGCGCGCGTGCCGGCGTCGCGAATGCCGCGACCGGCTTCGACGTCGAAGCGGACACGCCCCTCTACCGGCTCGCGCTCGGCCGTCCAGGGACGTCACACGCGCTTCGCATCGCGGAGCGGCTCGGGCTCGATCCCGCCGTCGTCGGTGACGCTCGCTCCCGGGTCGCGCCGGAGCGGTTGCGCGCCGCGGAACTGGTGGCGGAGGCGGAGACGGCGGAGCGCGCCGCCAGCGAACGGCGGGCGGAAGTCGAGGAGACGGCCCGGCGCGTGGCGGGGCGCGAAGCGGAGCTCGAACGTGAGCTCGAGCGCGTGCGCGCGTCCGCGGAGCGGGCGCGCCGGGAGGCGGTCACGGACGTGGAGCGCGAGCTCGCGGACGCGCGCGCGGAGATCGCGGCGCTGCGCAACGACGTCCGGGACGCACGGCGCGCCGGCCGTGTCTCCGACCAGGACCGCGCGCTCGGAGCCGCGACGGAGCGGGCCGCCCGAGCCGAGCTCGCGTTGAGTCAACGCACCGTCGAGCCGCTGGAAGCGACCGTGCCGCTTGCCGAAGGCGATCCGGTCGAAGCGCCCGACGTCGGCGTGCGCGGCACGATCGCGGCGATCCGGGGCGACGACGCCGAGGTGGTCGGCGCGGCCGGTCAGCGTGTCCGCATCCCACTCGCGCGCCTGCGGCCGTCGCGCGAGCGCACGCCCGAGGATCGGCGGCCCGTCGTGCAGGTTCGTGCGGCGGCGCGGAGCGACGTGTCGGATCAGGTGGATGTGCGCGGCCGTCCGGCTCACGAGGCGCGGCTCGCGGCGAGGCGGCTCGTCGACGAGGCGGCGCTCGCCGGCCTGCCCGAGGTGCGTGTCGTGCACGGACGCGGCACGGGCGTGCTGCGCAAGGCCGTGCGCGAGGAGCTCACGCGGCATCCGCTCGTCGAGCGCATCGCATCCGACGCCGAGGACGGTGCGACTGTCGTGACGCTCGGTTCCTAGTCGGCGTAGTCTGCGTCCATCTTCGAGCGCTTCACCGAACGGGCTCGCCAGGTCGTGGTACTCGCACAGGATGAGTCGCGTACGCTCGGGCACGACTACATCGGCACGGAGCATCTTCTCCTCGGCCTGGTGCGCGAAGAGGAAGGTCTTGGAGCGCAGGTGCTCGACGCGCTCGGCGTCACGATCGACGAGGTTCGCGCGCTGGTTGCCCAGATCGTCGGACGCGGGAGCGAGGTCGCGACCGGTCAGATCCCGTTCACGCCGCGTGCGAAGAAGGCTCTCGAGCTGTCGCTCGGCGAAGCGCTGTCGCTCGGCCACAACTACGTCGGCACCGAGCATCTCTTGCTCGGGCTCGTCCGCGAGAACGGAGGCGTTGCCGCGCGCATCCTGCTCGAGTTCAACGTCACCGCCGATGTCGTGCGCGACACGATGACCGACCTCCTCTCCGGGGAGACGCCGGCCGAGCAGTGGCGGCAGCGCAGGCAGCAACAGGACGTGCAGGCTGCGGCGCCAGCCGAATCGATCAGGTTCGTCAGCACGAGGTCGAGCGCTTCGCTCCTGGTCGCGGGCGCGGCGATCTGCCTGGTCGCGCTCGCGGTCGGGCTGCTCCTCGGCTATCTCCTCTGGCACTAGCTCGCTCAGCGCGAGCGGTGGATCACAGGAGTGGGGGGAACCCAGAACCGCGTGACGAGCAGCGGCTCGCCGGAGTACCGGCGCTGGACGCCGTTCTGCAAGGCGACGAGCAGCGGGCGGACATCACCCGTCATCGGATCGATCGAGACGGCGTAGCCCCTCGTCTGCTTCGGTACCGCCTGCGACGTGTGCTTCCCCGCGAACATCGCGCCCGCCACGACCACGACCGCCAGCGCTGTCACGACCGCGACGAGGCGAGGCGTCGTGACCGCGGCGGACAACCGTCCGAAGCGGCCCAACGCACCGGCGCGCAGATCGGTGAGGAGCTGGCCCGCGAGCGCGTCGGCCGGGCCGAGCCGTTCGATCGTCAGCCGCTCTGCGTCGGCCCGTCCCACGCCTCGGTCCCCCTCGGCCGCGACCGCCGACACGAAGTGCTCGCGCACCTCGGCGACGAACCGGCGCCGGCACCCGACGGGCAGCGCGCGCCGCAGCTCGCGCAGGTAGGTCTCGGCGTCGGTCACGAGGCCTCCAACACGAGCCCGACGGTGCGAACGAGGTCGTGCCAGCCGTCGCGCTCGCTGCGCAGCCGCTTCTCGCCCAGCCTGGTCAGGCGGTAGACGCGCTTGCGCCGGCCGCCGTCGGCGCGCCACGAGCTCGACACGCACCCGGCAGCCTCGAGCCGGCGGAGGGCGGGATAGACGCTGCCTTCACCGAGATCGAGCGCGCCGTCGCTCTGAGCACGAAGCCACTCGATGAGCGCGTACCCGTGCTGGTCGGCCCGGCCGAGCGCCGCCAGCAGGAGCAGTTCCAGGTGCCCGCGGAGCGCATCGCCCTCCATACATCGACAGCCTATGCCTCGGTAGGCACAGTGTCAAGCCGCCGGCTGCGCCGACGCCGGCTCGGTGCGCGCCTCGAGCAGGACCGCGGCGAGCACGATCGCGCCGCCGACGAGTGTCGCGGTCGGCGGTCGCTCGCTGAGGAACACCCACACCCAGAGCGGCCCGAGCACGATCTCGAGGAGCGTGATCAGCGCCACCTCCCCGGCGGGGATCAGCCGGCCGCCGATCGTCAGGAACACGAAGCCGAGGCCGATCTGCGTGATCCCGAGCGCCGCGAGGAGGACCAGGTCGAGCGTGCCCGCCGCCGCCGGCGCGACGAACGGCGCGGCGACCAGCAGCACGAGCAGCTGCGACAGGCACGTCGCCGGCGCCATCGACACGTCACGCCGGTGCCGGGTGATCACCAGCGTCGCCGCGAACGAGACCGACACGACCAGGGACAGTCCCTGGCCCAGAGCGCTCGGGCGACCCGGGCCGCCGACCATCACGGCGACGCCCGCCACCGCGATCGCCATCGCCACCCAGGTGCGGCCGCTCACGCGCTCGCCGAGGAACGAGCCCATCCCCGCCGCGAGGATCGGTGCCAGCGCCTGGAAGAAGAGGACGTTCGCGACCGACGCGTGGTTGAGCGCGACGAGGAACGATCCGGACGAGAGCGCGAGCAGGATGACGATCGCGATGCCGCCGCGACCGATCGCGCGGAACGCCTGAACGACACCGCGGCGCTCGCTCAGCACGACGTACGCGAACAAGCCGACGGCCGCGAAGACCGCGCGGCCCGCCACCTGCGTCGCCGTGGACACCGACAGCTCCCGCTGGAACAGCCCCGCCGACGACCACGCCACAGCGGCGAGCGCGACGAACAAGCGGCCACGTTGCGCAGTGCTCATGCATGAGAATGAATACCGACGTGGTGCAGGACAAGAGCGAGGTTGTGGTGATCGGCGGTGGGGTGATGGGCGCGGCGGCGCTCCACTACCTGGTGGAGCTCGGCTGCACGCAGCCGGTCCTCGTCGAGCGCGACACCCTGGCATCGGGTTCGACGGGCCGCTGCGCCGGCGGCGTGCGGACGCTCTTCTCGGACGACCTGAACCGCCGGATCTGCGACGAGTCGATCTGCAGGCTCGAGCGCTTCCAGGACGACATCGGACAGGAGCTCGACCTCCGGCTGTGGGGCTACCTCTTCCTGCTCGAGGCCGAGGAGGACGCCGCGCGGTTTGCCGCCGACGGCGCGCGCATGCTCACGCCGGACGGCGCGCGCGACATCGTTCCTCAGCTCGACGTCGAGGGGCTCGTCGCCGCGGCGTTCGACGACCGGGCCGGTTACGTCACGCCCGACCTCGTCGTGCAGGGCTACGCCAGGCACGCCGCTGAGCGCGGCGCGCTAGTCGAGCAATCGTGCGCCGCCACGCGTGTTCTGGTCAAGGGAACACGCGTGACTGGAGTCGAGACCACGCGTGGAACGATCGCGACCGAGCGCGTGATCCTCACGGCGGGCGTCTGGTCGAGCGAGCTCTTCGACCTGCCGCTCGTGCGCGAGCGGCGACACATGTTCTTCACCGACGACGCACCGTCGTTTCCGGCCGAGCTGCCGCTGACGATCGACTTCGCGAGCGGGTTCTACTTCCACCGCGAAGGCGCAGCGCTCGCTCTCGGCGGCCGCGAGCAGACGCTCGAGGATCTCGCGCCGATCGCGGCGCGCCGCCTCCCGTCGCTCGAGGACCTCGGGATCCGCTCGACCTGGTGGGGCTACTACGAGATGAGCCCCGACCACAACGCGCTGATCGGCGCGGCGCACGACCCGGAGGGGCTCTTCTACGCGACCGGGTTCTCGGGTCACGGCTTCCAGCAGGGCCCCGTCGTCGGCGAGCACCTCGCGCAGCTCGCGCTCGGGGTCGAGCCGACCTTCGACCTGTCGCAGTTCGCAGTCGAGCGATTCGCGACCGGCGCAGTCCGGCGCGAGCAGAACGTCATCTGAGCGTCGCGACCACGCGCAGCCGGCCCGCGTGTGCGGGGAGCGTCACGGTCATCGTGCGCCGGTCGACATGCAGCCGCCTCGTTCCGAGCCGGACGCGCAGTAGGTGCGTGCCGGCGGGAAGCCGGAGTCGGAGCCGGGTCGGTTCCGGCGCCTTCGGGTTCGACACGTCGATGCGAATCGTCTTGCCGGTGCGCTGGAGCGAGAACGTGAGCGGGCCGAAGCTCGTGCGTATGCGCCTCACCTCGATCGTCGCACCGTTCGCGAGCCACGCGCGCGGTGTCGCGAACGCGAGGTCGAGCCCACGCGGGGCTCCTCGTGGCCCGCGGCGCTCGTGCACGAGCAGCAGCTTCAACGTCTCCAGGAAGCTGCTGTTGGCCCCGAGGTTCGGCGGCATGTACATCGTGCGGTAGTAGGCGGTGCCGACCGGAAGCAGCGACACCGCCTCGCCGGAGACGAACGTGTCGCGCGTCATCCCGGCCGCGAGCATCCCGTACAAGGTCAGCGCGAGCTGGTCGGGCTGGTCGTTGTCGGCGAGGAAGCGCGACTGGTTCAGGACGTAGACCTCGCCGAGACCGTCGCCGACGATGTAGCGGCCGTAGGCGATGTGCGCGTCGGCGCGCGTCACGCCGGCGAAGCGCGAGCCGTGCAGCGACAGGTACCGGAGGATCCCTTTCGCCTCCCCGCCGCCCGGTACGAAGAACCCGGATGCGAAGGCGTAGGGCATGACGAGGTTCCAGTACGAGCCGTCGCGCGTCGACGTGATCCGGGGAAACGGGCGCGAAGGATCGGTGAGCGTCGCCGGCAGGAACAGCGACCGGTCGGGCAGCCGCACCTCGACCTTGCGCATCGCGGGCCGCAGCGCCCGCTCGAGCCGCAGCGCGATCCCACCCGCGCGCGCAGCGAGCTCCGGGTGCCCGGTCGCCGACCACACGCGGCCGATCGCGGCGAGCCCTTGCCACGCCACGACCTGCGCGGGCACGCCGTCGACGGCGCCCGGGACGTCTGACGAGAGCGGTTCGGGCTGCAGGCGTCCGACTGCGTCGCCGTCCGTCAGCTGACGGCCCGCGACCGTCGCGACCGTCTTCGCGAGGGCGGGCGTCTCGCGGGTCAGCGCCTTGCGGTCGCGGTAGAGGTCGTAGTTCACAGCCGCGGCGAGCAGCAGCTCGCCCGCGCGCCAGCTCGAGAAGCGCTGCGGCAGCCGGTCGAGCGCGATGCGCAGGATGCCGTCCGCCGTCGTCGGGTACCCGTACTCCGCCATCACCTGCGCGGTGTCGAGCGCCTCGGCGAACGAGAGTTCCTCGTACGGGTTGCCGACGCTGTACCGCCAGGTCTGCACGAGTTGCTGCATGAGGACCGCGCGCTCCGCGTCCATCACGCGTGCTTCCGGCACGACGATCTGCGCGCCGGCCGCGAGACGGTCGTTCCAGTAGGCGACGATGCCGGCGCGCGCGCGGTCGTAGGTGCGTTCGTTCACGTGCACCGGTTGGAGGAGCGGCAGCTGGTTCACCCAGCCGGCGTAGACGTCGGTCGTCTCGCCGCGCTCGACGTGCACGGGCGCGCGGTCGTCGGCGAGCAGGCGCTTCGGGTCGGTCGCGGCGAAGCGGACGACCGCTCCGGTCTTCGCCGCGGTCGCGTCCACGGTCAGGTGGACGAAGCTGACGATCGACCGCGCGCCGGCAGTCCGTCCGGCGAACGACTCCTGCGTGTACCGCACGCCGTCGGCGTCGGTGTAGGCGGTCTCGACGATCGGCAGGTACCCGCCGGCCAGCTTCGCGAGCGTCGTGCGCGCGAGGCACGAGCCGTACCGCTCGCGGCCGGTGCGCCCGACGAAGATCGTCAGGCTCGGCCCGTCGTTCCGCCGCGTGATGATCTCGCTCCCGTCGGCGACATGGAGCGCGAACGTCGCCGGGGCGTACACGTCGGTCGGGTACGCCAGCGGCAGGTAGTAGACACCGCTGCGGGTGAGCGGCCGCCGGCCGCGCTGCGTCGCGTACACGAGCGGCGCGAGCAGCTTCGCCGCCGCTGCGTATGTCGGCCCGTTGCGCGCCGCGAGCAGCTTGTCGCCCCACACGTCGCGCTTGCTTCGCGTCGCCGCGCCCACCCCGCGCGCGTAGGCCCACGACGCGCCCGGTGTGCAACGAACGGCGGCGCCGGCCGCCTTCGTCGTCGTACCGCCGACGAAGGCGATCACAACGGCGCCGGCCCCTAGCGCTACCGCACGAAGTGCGGTAGCGCTAGGCAAGCGTGTGCGCGGTGCGCAGTCGGCGCGCGAGCTCCTCGGCGATCGCGACGGCGATCGACGGCTCGGCGCGTAGAAGCTTGCGGAAGCCGGTCCGCCCGATGCTCAGCGCCACCACGGGCCCGTCCGCCACCACCGTCGCGGTCCTCGGCCCGTCGTCGAGCAGCGCGAGCTCGCCGACGAACGCACCCATCTCGAGCCCGACCCCGCCGCCGCGCGGGACCCGAACCACTGCGCGGCCGTCGAGGAGGACGTACATGGCGTCGCCCGCATCGCCCGCGCGCATCAGCACCGCGCCGTCGTGGAACCGGCGGATCTTCGCGAGCCCCGCGACCTGCCGCAGATGGCGCGTGTTGAGGCATGCGAAGAGCGGCACCTCGGCGAGGACGTTCGTCCATTCCTTCGGATCGGTCGTCTGGGTGATCGTGCTCGCCGAGTGCGGGACGTGCGGGACCGGCCGTGGCACTGCGCCTCCTCGTCGGGGTTTCGCCGACCTTAACGCCGGAGCGAGGCGGCGGCGCGGCGGAGAGCCTCCGCGTCGAACAGGAACGGCGTCGCGTTCGGGACGTCGTGGAACGGCCGGTCCGGGTCGGGCGAGCCGTCCGCCGCGTTGATCGCGTAGCGCACGGGGATCTCGTGGCAGACGCAGAGGACCGTGTCCTCGGTTCGTGCGGCGAGCCGGGCGAATGCGGCGCCGTATCGCGCGGCTGCCTCGTCGAGGCTCTCGCCGCCCGGGAAACGGTCCGTACGCGTGTGCGCGTGCTTCCAGAGCCGGTAGTCCGCGAGCGTCTTGCCCTCGAGCTCCCCGACCCGGATGTCGTCGAGGTCGGAATCGATCTCGTGCGGCACCTCCGCGGCGCGGCTCCCGAGTGCGAGCCGAGCGGTCTCCTGGGCGCGGGGGAACCGGGACGTCACGCACAGGTCGATCGGCACCGCCGCCAGCTCCACGCCGAGCTCCGCCGCAGCGGCCCGGCCGGCGTCGGAGAGGCCGCGATCGAGCTCCGGATCGCCGTTGACGACGCCCGAGACGTTGAAGACGGACTGGCCGTGCCGTGCGAGGACGAGCAGGCGCACCGGCCGGACGCTACCTGCCCTCATGATTCGCGGCCGTTGCGCCGATATCCGGGTCGTGCAGCGGGAAGTCCCGTACCCGACGGTCGTGTCCCCCGGCCGTGCCGCGCTCGGCTTCGCCTGCGTCGCCCTCGCGACGACGGCGCTGCGCTCGACCGGCACCGACTGGCTGTACCTCGGCCTGGCGGTCTTCACTGCCGTTGCCCTGGTCGCGGCGGCGTTCTCGCTCCCGCAGCGGCTGCCCGCGAACGCGCTGTTCGGCCTGCCGCTCCTGTGCGACGCGCTCGTCGCGCTCCTCCGCCAGGCGCAGGGCGGCGCCCTGTCGGGGTACTCGGCACTGCTCGTGCTTCCCGTCGTCTGGGTGGCATTCGTCGGCAGCCGGCGCAGCGTCGTCCTCGTCGTCGCCGCGCTCGCCGCGACACTCACGATCCCGATCGTCGCCGTCGGCGCCCCGTCCTACCCGAGCACCGGGTGGCGCGGTGCGTTGCTGCTGACCCTCGTGTCCGCGATCGTCGGTCTGGTCGCCGAGCACGGCGTCCGCACGACGCGACGCCACGGCGAGGACGAGGCACAGCGCGCGCGCATGCTCGACCGGCTCGTGCAGACACACACCGCGATCGCGATGAGCGACTTCGGCTTCGAAGACCTGCTCCAGACGGTCGTCGAGGAGGCCCTTGCGCTCACCGGCGCGGACGGCGCCGTCGTCGAGCTGCCCGAGGGCCGTGACATGGTCTACCGCGCGGTTGCGGGAGCAGCCGGGCCGTTCTCCGGTCGGCGGCTGCCGCAGGACGGATCTGCGTCGGGGCACTGCCTCGCGACGGTCGAGCCGCTCGTCGTGGCCGACGCCTACAGCGACGACCGCTTCGACCACGAAGCCTCTCGACAGGTGGGCGCGCGTTCGCTGGTGGTCGTGCCGCTGATCCATGCAGGCCGCCCCGCCGGCGTCCTGAAGGTCTATTCGGCGGTACCCGGAGCCGTCGGCGTGGACGAGTCTCGCGTTCTCGGCCTGCTCGGGAACGTGATCGGCACCGGGATCGCCCGTGCCGAGCTTCTCTCGACGATGACCGAGCACGCAAGCACCGACGCGCTCACCGGGCTCGCGAACCGCCGCAGCTGGGACGAGCAGCTGACGCGCGCGATCGCGCACGCCGAGCGCACGCACGAGACATTGAGCGTCGCGGTGTGCGATGTCGACGACTTGAAGGAGATCAACGACCGCCGCGGCCACGGCGCCGGCGACGAGCTGCTGCGCGACATCGCCGACCGCTGGCGAGCCGACGCGCGCGCGGCCGACCTGATCGCGCGCATCGGCGGCGACGAGTTCGCGGTGCTGCTTCCCGGCGCCGACGAAGCCGGCGCGCACGACGTCGTCGAACGCTTGATCGGTGCGCTTCCCGATGGGACGTCCGTCTCGTTCGGGATCGCCGAATGGGACCTGCGTGAAGACGGTGTCAGCCTGATGGCGCGCGCCGATCTCCGCATGTACGACGAGAAGCGCCGCAACAAGTCGCGCTCGTCGACGCGCTCCTTCCGGTAAATCGAGTCGCGGGCAGAGCGGCGGCGACCGGCAGCGACCAGACCGATGAGTTCTGGCGGCGGCAAGAGTCTGAGAGACTGAACCCATCGTCTGCCGGAGGTGAAGCAAGGTGTCACGCACGGTTTTGCTCGTGGGAACCCGCAAGGGCCTGTTCGTGCTCGAGAGCGACGCCGACCGCCAAAAGTGGTCGATGCGCGGCGCCTACTGCGAGGGATGGCCCATCTACCACGCCGTCTTCGACCGCGACTCCGGCGCGATCTACGCCGCCGCCGCGAGCGAGTGGCACGGCTCGTCGATCTGGCGCAGCCCCGACCTCGGCGAGACCTGGACGCAGTCCAGCGAAGGGCTCGCCTACGAGGACGGCCGGAGGATGTCCAAGGTCTCGAGCCTCTCGGCGGCGCACGGCCGCGTGCTCGTCGGCGTCGAAGCGCCCGGGATCTTCGAGAGCCGCGACGAGGGCGCGACCTGGGCGCCCTATTCGATGCTGGACGGGCAACCCGGCAAGGAGGGATGGGACGATCCGGCGAACCAGCCGCCCGGGCACCTCGGCATCTCAGCGATCACCTCGGACGAGAACGACCCGAACCGCGTCTGGGCGATCGTCCAGGGCAACAGCCTCTTCGAGACGACCGACGACGGCACGACCTGGACACCGCGGAACCGCGGGCTGCGCGCCGACTGGCCGCGCGAGCACGAGGAGGTCGGATTCTGCGTCCACAAGGTCGTGTGGTCGCGCACCGATCCGCAGCGGATGTACCAGCAGAACCACGTCGGCATGCACCGCTCGGACGACGCCGGCGCGACGTGGACGGAGATCACCGAAGGGCTGCCGACCGAGTTCGGGTTCGCCGCGGCGGCTCATCCGCACGACCGCGACACGTTCCACGTGATCCCGCTCGACCCGGGCCACGGCCGCACGATGCCCGACGGCCAGGCGGCGGTCTGGCGGACGAAGGACGCAGGCTCCAGCTGGGAGCGGCTCGCGAACGGCCTGCCGCAGGAGAACGCGCACCTCGGCGTCCTGCGCCACGGGATGACGGGTGACACCTACGACACGCCCGGCTACTACTTCGGCACGAGCACGGGCCAGGTCTACGCGACCGCGGACGACGGCGAGAGCTGGAGCGAGATCGCGAGCTACCTACCGGCGATCTCGTCGGTCGAGGTCGCAGTCCTCGACTGATGGCCGACGTCCACCTGCCGACGACGCTGACGCCGCTCTTCGCAGGGCTGCCGCGCCGCCTCGATCTCGAGGCGGCGACGGTCGACGACGCGATCGGCCGGCTCGACGCGCAGTGGCCGGGCCTGCGCGACCGGCTCTGTGATCCGAGCCAGGGCGTCATCCGGCAGCACATCCACGTCTACGTCGACCGTGAGCGGGCGGGGCTCGACACGCCGCTCGAGCCTCGCTCGCGGGTCGACGTGATCGCGGCGATCTCAGGAGGCTAGCGCGCTTCGTTCTGCATCGGTGAGCGGCCGCGAGCGACCGTCGGCGTCGCGCGCGACGAGCACCGCCTTCGCCTCGGCGACCACATCGCCCGACCGTGTGCGAACCGACTCGACCGTCGTCACGCTCTTCGTCCCGATGCGGTCGAGCGCACACGTGGCGACGACGACGTCGTCGGCGAGTGTGAGCTCGCGGCGGTAGTCGATCTCGACCCGCGCGACGACGTAGCCCCACACGAGATCCGGGTCGCCGAGCGACCGCCCGAGCCACTCGTCGCGCACCTCCTCGAGATAGGTGAGGAACACCACGTGGTTGACGTGCTCGAACGCGTCGAGGTCGCGCCAGCGGATCTCGATCTCCTTCTCGTGCATCACGCCGGCGGCGGTATCTGCGAGAGGACCGCGTAGCCGAGTCGCTCGATCATGAGCGCCACGTCGCGCGATGACTCCGTTGCGGCATCGATCGTGGCCTTGGCGACGGCGACGGCCGCCGGCGGTAGCCCCGCGAGGCGGCGTGCGAGCTCGAGAGCACGGCCCTCCGCATCGTCCGCCACCTCGGTGACGAGGCCGATCGCGAGCGCGTCCTCGGCGCTCACGCGATCGCCGAGGAGGATGAGCTGACGCGCCCGTGCAGGCCCGACGAGGCGTGTGGCGCGCACCGTGCCGCCCGAGCTCGGCAGGATCCCGATCCCGACCTCGGGAAAGCCCAGCGCAGCGCTCGTGTCGACGATCCGGAAGTCGGCGGCGAGCGCAAGCTCGAGACCGCCGCCGAGGCAGTAGCCGTGGATCGCGGCGACCGTCGGCTGAGAGAGCGACGCGAACTCCTCGTAGACGTTCCCCGTCTCGCGGTAGTAGCGGAGGATCTCCTCGGGATCGCGGCCTGCGAACTCGGTGACGTCGGCGCCGGCGGAGAACGCGCGACCGTTCCCGGCGATCACGACTGCGCGGCTCGAGCGCACCTCGTCGGAGGCGAGCGCGGCATTGAGCTCACGCTCCATCGCGGTCGAGATCGCGTTCAGCTTCTCGTCGCGGTCCAGCCGGACGACCGCGACTGTGCCGTCGCGCTCGACAACGACGAGGCTCACCGGAGCACGTCCTTGATCTCCGCGGCTGCCGCGAGCGCTCGCTCCCCGACCTCGTCGAGCCGCTCGCGCGGCAGCCGGTGCTCCGTGCCCCACACGCTGACGATCGCGACCGGCCGGCCCTGCTCGGAGAGCACGGGCGCCGAGGCGCCGAAGAGCGACTCCTCGAGCTCGCCGACGCACGTCGCGTAGCCCGCGACGCGGACCTCGGCGAGCTCCGCGTCGAGCGTCTTGCGATCGGTGACCGTCGTCGCCGTGAACCGCTCGAGCCGCGCCGGGAGCGCCGTCTGCCGCTCCTCCGGCGTCATGTATGCGAGGTACGCCTTGCCGGTCGACGTCGCATGCAGCGGCACGTCGCGGCCGAACCAGTTCGGCGCCATGATCTGCGGCGGGTCGACCTGGTCGACGTACACGAGCCGGAACCGCTTCACGACCGCGAGGTTCGTCGTCTCGCCGGTCGCGTTCGCGAGCCGTTCGAGCACAGGCCGGGCCTGCCGCACGAGCGGGTCGGGCTCCGCTCCGGCCGCAATGCGCAGGAACGCGTAGCCGAGGCTGTAGCGCTGGCTGACCGGGTCGCGCTCGATCAGGCCGTGTGCGTCGAGCGTCGCCAGCAGGCGCCAGGCGGTGCTGCGGTTCAGTCCGCACTCGGCGGCGAGCTCGACCACCGTCGGCGGCTGTCGGCTGTCGGCGATCGCCTTGATCAGCATCGCCGCGCGATCGACCGACTGGATCGTCTGCCTGCCGCCCCGGCGCTCGGTGTCGTCGCCGTTCATCGGCTGGGTCATCGTGACACGCCTCCGCCGACCCGGCTGGCGAGGATCCGCCCGGTCATGCGAGCTTCACCACCTCGCGCCTGTACGGAAGGTCGTCGCACCGTGCCGGCGTGTCGAGCTCCTCCGCATAGCGGCGCCCGTCCCAGACGGCGCTGGCGATCGTTCCGGGCGCGAGGGCGTCGCCGACCGCCGTCACGCCGAGCTCGCGCGCAAGCTCGTCGTTCGGCAGCCGCGCGGTCACCAGGACGAGCGACTCGAGCGGGATCGCGCTCTCGCGGCGCGTGAACGTGTCGACGAGCCGCGCCTCGCCGCCGCCTACGCCGGCGAGATCGTGCGCCGTCTGCAACTCGACACCGGCCTCGACGAGCCGCCGGTGGATGCGCGGCTGCTCCATCGTGTTCACGGTCCACTCGGACACGAGCGCCGCCGGCGTCACGAGCGTCACCTGTTTGCCCTCGCCGGCGAGCAGCTCTGCGAGCGCTCCCCCGAGGTAGTAATGGTCGTCGTCGTAGAGCACGACGCGGTCACCTGTCGGGCGCGTGCCGGCGTAGAGGTCGTCGGGCGTGAGGATGTCGACGAGGTCGATCGGGATCGGCAGCCTGTGGTGGCGACCGATGCCGTCCGCACGCCAGCGGGCGCCGGTGGCGACCGCGACGTGATCGAAGCCGTACTCGCGCACCTCGTCGGCGGTGACCTCGCTCTCGAGCGCGATCTCGACGTTCGCGAGCTTTCCGAGCTGGGTGCGCCGGTAGTCGACGACGCGGATCCAGGCCGCCAGCCCCGGCAGCCGGGCCTCGTGGAGCACGCGCCCGCCGAGCTCGCGCGTCGCCTCGGCGAGCGTCACCTCGTAGCCGCGCTTCCCCAGTGCCATCGCGGCCTCCATCCCCGCCGGCCCGCCGCCGACGACGAGGACCTTCGACTCCGACCCGCGCGCGCGGAAGCGCTCCGGGTGCCAGTCGCGACGCCATTCCTCGCCCATCGACGGGTTCTGGGTGCACCGGATCGGCGTCATCGTCCAGTCGCCCGTCACGCAGACGTTGCAGCCGATGCACTCGCGGATGTCGTCGAGGCGCCCTTCCTCGACCTTCACCGGCAGGAAGGGGTCGGCGATCGACGGGCGGGCCGCGCCGATCAGGTCGAGCACCCCGCCCTGCACGAGCCGTACCATCGTGTCGGGCGACGTGAGCCACCCGATCCCGACGACCGGCTTCGACGTCAGCTGCTTGATCCCGCGGAAGTGCTCCTCGGTCCACGCCTCGTAGCCGAACCGCGACGGGAGCGAGTCGTCCTCCCAGACGCCGACCATCACGTCCCAGACGTCGGGGAGCTCCCCGATCAGCTCGAACAGCGGGTCCATGTCGCCGCGCTGGATCCCGTCGGCGCCGTGGAGCTCGTCGACGACGATGCGGCACGCGACTGCCGCGCGCCCGTCGCACTCTTCACGTGTGTCCTCGAGCACCTCGCGCAGCAGCCGCGCGCGGTTCGCGAGGGTGCCGCCGTAGTCGTCGTCGCGCAGGTTCGACCACGGCGAGAGGAAGTGCTGGAACGTCGACAGGTTGTGCGCGGCATAGACGTAGACGAGGTCGTAGCCCGCCGTCAGCGCACGCCGGACGGCGGCACGATGACGGCGACGCAGGTCCGCAATGTCGGCGTGCGTCATCGCGCGTGCCTGGATCGGCGCGTACTCCTTCACCGGCAGGTGCGACGGCCCGGCCGGCGGGATACGGCCGTACAGGTTCGCGGACGCCATCCCGTTGTGCACGAACTCGATCCCGGCGAGCGAGCCGTGCGCGTGCACCTGGTCGACGAGCCGCTCGTGCATCGGGATGTCCTGGTCGTCCCACAGCCGGCCTTCGACGTAGCCGCCGGTGTCGGAGTCGGGATGGAAGTCGACCTCCTCCGTGCACACGACAGCCCAGCCGCCTTCCGCCTTGACGCCGCGCATCACCGCATGCGCGGTCGGGTCGCGGTGGCCCATCCCGTTGCAGTGGGGCACCTGGAAGAAGCGGTTGCGTGCGACGACCGGCCCGAGCTGCACCGGTTCGAACAGCACGTCGTAACGCGCGTCTCTCATGACTTCGGAAACAGGCTCCGCGCGACGATCAGCCGCATGATGTCGCTCGTTCCGTCCCAGATCTCGTCGAGCTTTGCGTCACGCAGCCACTTCTGCACCGGCGAGTCGCGGATGTAACCCGCGCCGCCGAGCGTCTGGGTCGCCGCCCACGTCGAGAACCACGACGCCTCCGAGGCGGCGAGCTTCGCCATCGCCGCCTCCGTCGAGAACGGCGCGCCGGCGTCTGCCAGGTCGGCGGCGTGGTGCGTGAGGAGCCGCGCCTGGTCGAGCTTCAGCTTCGCGTCGGCGAGCCGGAACGACACCGCCTGAAACTCGTTGATCGGCTTCCCGAACGCCTCACGCCGCCGTGCGTACTCGACGGCGTGCTCGAGCGCCGCGCGGCCGACGCCGAGCGCCGACGCGGCGAGCTGCACGCGCGCGACGTCGAACACGTACAGCAGGCCGCTGAAACCCTCGCCCTCTGCACCGAGCCGGCGGTCGTCCGGGACGAAGCAGCCCTCGAACCGCAGCTCGCCGGCGGGGAAGCAGCGGCTGCCCAGCTTCGGGAGCCGCGCACCGTGGACGAAGCCCTCGTCGCCGCGCTCGACGACGAAGGCCGTGATCCCTTTCGAGCGTGCGCCGGGATCGACCGTCGCGAACACGACGCAGACGTCGGCGACCGGCGCGTTGCCGATGAACTTCTTGTGCCCGTCGAGCACGTAGCCGCCGTCGACGCGGCGCGCGATCGTCTCGATCGCGGCCGCGTCGGAGCCGTGCCCGGGCTCGGTGATCGCGACCGAGCACGCCGGCGGCTCAGGCCCGCACAGCGGCGGAAGCCACCGCTCCTTCTGCTCCGGGCTCCCGAGCGCGAGGATCGGGCCGGCGAAGAAGCCGCCCTGCGCGATCACCCAGAAGATCGGCGAGTCGCCCCACGAGAGCTCCTCGATCACGGCGCAGCGGTCGCGCAGCCGCGTGAGCCCGCCTCCGCCGTACTCCGCCGGCAGGTCGTAGCAGGTGAGTCCGAGCGCGGCCGCCTTCTGCAGCAGCTCGAGCGGGTACTCCTCGGTCTCGTCGTACTGCAGCGCGACCGGCCGGAGCTCCTCACGGGCGAAGGTGGCGGCCGTTTCCAGGGCGGTGTGCATAGTACGAACCTCCAACGAGCATCGCGCACCCTGCCTGGCCCGTCAAGGCGGGCTTGACACTATGTGCATTCCAGGTTCACCATCTGGACAGTGAACTGGGAAGCCTTCGTCACGTGCGCGGTCACGGGCGCCGGCGACACCGCCGGCCGGAGCGAGCACGTCCCGGTCACGCCGGAGGAGATCGCGGACGCGGCGATCGAGGCTGCGCGCGCGGGCGCGGCGATCGCGCACATCCACGTCCGCGACCCGAGCAGCGGGAAGGGCGGCCGCGACCCGGCGCTCTACCGGGCGGTCGTCGAGCGGATCCGCACGTCCGACGTCGATGTCGTCCTCAACCTGACGGCGGGCATGGGCGGCGACCTCGTGCTCGGCGGCGACGAGTCGCCCCTCCCGCCCGACGAGGCGGGCACCGACATGGCGGGCGCCGCCGAGCGGCTTGCACACGTCGAGGAGCTGCTGCCGGAGATCTGCACGCTCGACTGCGGGACGATGAACTTCGCCGCCGGCGGCGACTACGTGATGGTGAACACGCCCGGGATGCTGCGCGCGATGGCGGCGCGCGTCGGCGAGCTCGGCGTGCGGCCGGAGCTCGAGGTGTTCGACACCGGCCACCTGGTCTTCGTGCACGAGCTGATCCGCGACGGCCTGATCGACGACCCGCCGATGATCCAGCTCTGCACCGGCATCCCGTACGGCGCGCCCGACGACCTCGGGACGCTGACGGCGATGGTCAACCGCCTGCCGGCGAACGCCATCTTCTCAGCGTTCTCGATCGGAAGGATGCAGCTGCCGTTCGTGGCGCTCGCCGTGCTGGCGGGCGGCAACGCCCGCGTCGGGCTCGAGGACAATCTGTACCTCGCGCGCGGACGCCTCGGCACAAACGCCGAGCTCGTCGAGCGCGCTGTTCACATCCTCGAGTCGATGAACGTGCGCGTGCTCGGCCCGGAGGAGGTGCGGGCGAAGCTCGCGCTGCGCGTTCGTGTCTGAGCGTAGGCTCGACGGAGCTCAGCAAGGAGCGGTGGCCCCGGCTTCGCCGACGCCGGAGCCGACTTCTGACCGGCCTCGTGCAGTCGGACTGCTGGGCGGCGGTGTGATCGGCGCCGGGTGGGCGGCACGGTTCCTGCTGAACGGCGTCGACGTCCAGCTCTACGACCCCACGCCGTCCTCGGTCGACGACGTGCTCGCGAACGCGCGGCGCGCGTATGCGCGCTTGACGCTCGCGCCGCTTCCCGTCGAGGGGACGCTCGTCATGTGCACGTCGGTCGAAGACGCGGTGGGTGGTGTCGAGCTCGTGCAGGAGTCAGCGCCGGAGGACCTGGAGCTGAAGCGCGCGCTCCTCGCCGACGCCGACCGCTACGCGGCGGGCGACGCGATCGTGTGCTCGTCGACGTCGGGATTGCGGCCGACCGAGCTGCAGTCCGCGATGGCGCGGCCCGACCGCTTCGTCGTCGGGCACCCGTTCAATCCCGTCTACCTGCTGCCGCTCGTCGAGCTGTGCGGCGGCGATGCCACGTCGCCGAAGACGATCGAGCGAGCGGCCGCCGCGTACCGCTCGGTCGGTATGCGGCCCTTGCACGTACGGACGGAGATCGACGGCTTCGTGGCCGACCGGTTGCTCGAGGCGTTGTGGCGCGAGGCGTTGTGGCTCGTCAACGACGGCGTCGCGACCGTCGAGGAGATCGACGACGCGATTCGCTACGGCGCCGGCCTGCGCTGGGCGTGCATGGGCACCTTCCTCACCTACCGCATCGCAGGCGGCGAAGCCGGCATGCGCCACTTCATGGCGCAGTTCGGGCCGGCGCTCGCATGGCCGTGGACGAAGCTCATGGACGTGCCGGAGCTCACGGACGACCTGCTCGACCGGCTCGTCGCGGAGTCAGACACCCAGGCGGCCGGCCGTTCGATCCGTGAGCTCGAGCGCGCGCGCGACGACGCGCTCGTCGCCATCCTGCAGGGCCTCCGCGGCGTGGAGACGGGCGCGGGCGAGACGCTGCTCGCGTGGGAGCGTGGGCTGCTCGGGGCCGCCCCGCGCAGCCCACGGCGCGTGCCGGCGTCGTGGGTCGACTACAACGGCCACGTGCACGAGAGCCGGTACCTGCAGGCGTTCTCCGACGCGACCGACGCGCTGCTCGGGAGGCTCGGGCTCGACCCTGCGGTCGGCAGCTACTTCACGGTCGAGACACACCTTCGGCACCTGCTCCCGCTCCATGCCGGCGACGCGTTTCACGTGACGACCGAGGTCGCCGGCGTCGACGAGAAGCGGCTGCGGCTCTCGCACACGTTGCACCGTGACTCCGATGTCGTTGCGACCGCCGATCAGACCCTCGTGCACGTCGACGTCGCGTCGGGCCGTGCGGCACCGGTCGATCAGGCAGTGAGGGAACGCGTCGAGCAACTCAGATGAATCGCGACCTGCGTCCGCTGTTCGAGCCGCGGTCGGTCGCGATCGTCGGTGTCTCTGCCGACCCCGGCAAGTGGGGCTACTGGTTCGCGCGCGATGCCGCGCGCGGGGCGCATCGACGTGCGGTGCACCTGATCGGACGCAGCGGTGGCGAGCTGCACGGGCTGCCCGTCCTCCCGTCGCTCGCGGAGCTGCCCGAGGCACCGGAGCTCGTCGTGCTCTCGGTTCCGGCGGCGGGCCTCGAGGACGCTGTCGACGCGTCGCTCGCCGCCGGAGCGAAGGCGATCGTGGCGATCGCGGCGGGCGTCGGCGAGAAACGCGAGCGCGCGATCGTCGCGCGCGTGCGCGAGGCAGGCGCCGTTCTCCTCGGCCCGAACTGCCTCGGCGTGTTCGACGCCGCGGGCGAGCTCGACCTCGCGTCCAACCCTCTGCCCTCGGGGCCGATCGGGTTCGTCTCGCAGAGCGGCAACATCGCGCTCGAGACCGGGCTTCTTCTAGCCGATGTCGGCCTCGGGTTCTCGCGGCTCGCGTCGATCGGCAACCAGGCGGACCTCGACGTCACCGACGTGCTGCGCGACCTCGCGGGGCACGACGGGACGAAGGCGATCGGCGTGTACTGCGAGGACTTCCGCGACGGTCGCGCGTTCGCCGAGGCGGCGCGGACGGCGGGCAAGCCGGTCGTGCTGCTGACGGTCGGGCAGACCGAGGCGTCGACGCGTGCGGCGCTGTCTCACACCGGCGCGCTGACGAGCTCACTCGATGCCGTGGACGCTGCGTGCCGCGCGGCCGGTGTGCATCGCGTCGAGACACCGCGGCGCCTTGTCGAGACGCTGCAGGCGTTGCTCACCGCCGAACGCCCGCGGGGGCGGCGCGTCGCAGTGGTCGGAGACGGCGGCGGGTACGGCGCAGTCGCGTGCGACCTGCTCGGCGCGCACGATCTCGAGCTGCCGGTGTTGTCGGAGAGCGTGCAGGAGGCACTGCGCTCGTCACTTCTGCCGACGGCTGCGACGGCGAATCCCGTCGACCTCGCCGGCGCAGGGGAGCAGGACGCGTTCAGCTTCTCTCGGACGACGCGCACGCTGCTCGAGTCGGGGGATGTCGACGTCGTGCTCTTCACGGCGTACTTCGGCGGGTACAGCTCGCTGTCGGACGAGCTGCGTGAGCGGGAGCTCGCGGTCGCTGCGGAGCTCGCAGCGGCGGCGCACGAGACGGGCGTTCCCCTCGTCGTGCACACGATGTACTGGGACGCCCCGCCGGCGCGCGCTCTCCGAGAGGCGGGGATTGCGGTGTATCGCGCGATCGAGTCCGCGGTCGACGCGGTGGCGTCTCTCGTCGACGACGTGTGTCCGCCCTCGCCTGTGCCTGCGCTGCCGTCTGCCGCGGCGCCGGTCGCGGGGACGGGGTATGCGGATGCGCGGGTGGTGCTCGCGGCGGCCGGCGTGCCGTTCGGCGCGGCGGAGCTCGCGTCCACGCGCGAAGAGGCAGTGGCGGCCGCGGGGAATCTCGGCTATCCGGTCGTGCTCAAGGCCCTCGGCGCGCTGCACAAGTCGGACGCGGGCGGTGTCGTAGTCGGCATCGGCGACGAGGCCGCTCTCGTTGCAGCCGTCGATCGCCTCGGCGCGGAGTCGTACTCGGTGGAGTCGTTCGAGGACACGGCGGCGGGCTTCGAGCTGCTGGTCGGCGCACGGTGCGACGTCCGCTTCGGTCCGGTCGTCGTCGTGGGTGCGGGCGGTGTCAACGCGGAGTTTCTCCGCGACACGGCATCGGCGCTCGCTCCGGTAGACGCAGCCGGCGCGGAGGCCTTGCTGCTCCGGCTGGCCTGCGCGCCGCTGCTCACGGGTGTGCGAGGCCGGCCGCCGCTGGACGTCCGAGCCGCCGCCGAAGCGATCGCGGCGCTGTCGAGGTTCGCCGCGGCGCATCCGGACCTCGCAGCGCTCGAAGTGAACCCCCTCCTCGTCCGCCGCGAAGGCGCCGTCGGCCTCGACGCTCGCTTCGTGCGCGTCTGAGCCGGCTCAGAGCCGGCTCA
>Ga0070679_100001321_pt1 | contig 21830 bp, 20 predicted proteins | sample KBSC63BmetaG_FD_65652 | JGI IMG/M metagenome (GOLD analysis project Ga0070679, IMG submission 65652) | Corn rhizosphere microbial communities from Kellogg Biological Station, Michigan, USA - KBS C6-3B metaG | ecosystem: Host-associated > Plants > Roots > Rhizosphere | place: USA: Michigan... | reverse complement strand
GGGTCAGAGTCGACTTTCCAGCAGATCGTCGGATTTGATGGCGGCCTTTTTCGGCCGGCCGATCTTCTTTGGCCCGAGTTTTCTTCCCAGCTGCCGTTCGATCGCAAGGCGGAAGCGGTCGGGGCCGTAGATGCGTTGATGTTGAAGGTGTCGGCGGATGGTGTTGGTTTCTTCGGGGTCGACGGCTTGCATGACGAGTTCACGGTAGTTCCGCCGCTGCTCTTCGGCGGTGCGGCCCAAGCGCGCCAGTGGAGGATGCGGGGTGATCAAGGGATCAGGCGCGCCGAGGGCGTGGCAGCGATAGCTGGACCAGGCGTAGTCGGCCGGATCGGCGACCATCTTCGCGCGAAGCGGGTTCAGTTCGATGTAGCGGTGAAACTGCAGCAGGTAGCGGTCGTCGCCGACGGGACATGCCTTGTAGCGTCCCTCCCATAGCGTCCCGGTTCGGCCATGCCGATCATTCACGTAGCGGACGTAGCGCCGCCCCAGGGCCTGCATGGTGCGCCCGATGCGACCCGCGGCGCTGGGTGTCATCAGCACATGCACGTGGTTCGTCATCAGGACGTACGCGTGCACAGCGCAGCCTTCGCGCCGCGCGATCTCGCGCAGATCCTGGAGGTAACGGATGTAGTCGATCTCGGCGAAGAAGCACGGGCGTCGATCGTTGCCGCGCTGGATCACGTGTTGTGCAACGCCGGGGAGATCGACCCGGAGAGAACGGGGGCATGGCCGCAATCCTTGCAGACGGATTGTGGCATTCTCGCCCTCGCTTGCATGCGGCGCTGTCGGCGGGCGCCGGAAGTGGCTGTCGGCAAAAGTCGACTCTGACCCCGGTTTTATGCCGGCAGGCTTACCACTGGCATGAAGCCACCGAAGATCATGCGCTTGCCGTCGAAGGGCATGTTGCCGGCTTCCTCCATGCGAGGATCTTTCATGAATTTCTCCATGCCGGCGTCGCGGGTGGCCTTGTCGGGCCACTCCACCCAGGAGAACACTACGGACTCGTCTTGCTTCGCCTGCACGGCACGGCGGAAATCGGTGAGTTTGCCTTCAGGCACGCTGTCGCCCCAGCATTCCAGCACCCGCGTGGCACCGAACTCAAGAAAAACGGGGTCGAAGGTACGAGCGTGCCTGATGAATTGCTCGCGGTTGGCGTTGGGTACCGCGATCACGAAACCATCGATGTAGGACATGGTTTTCTCCTTGGCAGGAATGGCAGCCGGTATGGCCACCTGCTGTGAAGCGACGAACGCACGCATGCGGAATCGACATCGCGCTTTAAAAGAACGGGGTCAGGTTCACTTACAAGAACGGAGAGGTTCAACTACGAACGCCTGGATAAGTGAACCTGACCCCGTTCTTGCACGGAAGCGCAACACCCGTCATGTCAAACTTGCCATGCAGCAGATCGCAAGCGAGGTGGAACATGAAACGCATGGCCGGATTCAGTTGGGGCACCATCGCCATCTTTGCCGCGCTCGCGCTGTGGCTGGGCAACATCGCACCGCTGGGCGCCGCCGCGGTCAAGCCAGCCGAATCCTCTGTATCGGTGACGTACGTCAACCCGGAGCAATTCACCGAAAACCGCCTGTACGGGCGGCAGGACCGGTTCAATCGGATCGATTATCTGGCGCAGCTCGAGGCCTACCTGATCAAGCAGGGGCAGGCTGTCCTCAAGCCGGGGCAGAGCTTGCACGTCAACATCACCGACATTCGGCTGGCGGGTGCGTACGAGCCTTGGCGCGGTCCGCAATGGAGTTACGTGCGCATCATGCGCGACATCTACTCGCCGCGGATCGATCTGGACTTCAGGTTGGTCGACCAGGACGGCAATGTGCTGCGCGAGGGCAAACGGGTGTTGCGCGACCTGGACTACCTGCACAGCAGTGTGAGCGTGGCGGCCGCAGCGGGGGCGCCGCTGTATTACGACAAGGCGCTGCTGCGTCGATGGCTGATCCGTGGGCCGGACAAGCTCTGAAACACGGGTGTTCCGCGGCGAATAAAAAGTGTCAGTGACACACCTGACTAGCGCACGGGCGAGGGACGGGCGCCGGCTGATTGCAGGGTCTGCTGCAGTCACTTTCAGTACCCGGAACCTCAGGCCGACAACCCCACGTCTCCTTCGAGCACGGTCTGCCGCATCTGCGGTCGTTCGCCGGCTTGCCACAGCGGCACTTCGTGGCGCACGCGGTAGCGCAGCGGTCCGCCGTCTTCGCGTGGGCTGCGCTGGATCGGGCGCGGGATGCAGACGAAGTCGGTCGTCATCGTGCCGGCGTCCACGCGGACGGTGGCGTAGCCGTGTCCGCCCATGTCGACGAACGACAAGTTCGGCGCCATCTCCGGATTGCTGGCTGCGTGTGCCTTGGCAAGGTCGCCGCTGTGTGCGTATTCCAGCGCGGAACGCACGCCGTGGTGCAACAGCAGGTTCATGGTGGGCTGCGGCGGCGCGCCGTCGCGGTCGGCGATGAACAGCGGGCGCAGCGGATCGTCCTTGCGTCCGTGCTCGTAGGCTTCCTGCATGCCGACCGACGAGATCGATCCGCCGACGAAGGTGACGCCCACCGGCTCGAACGCCGCGGGCGGCAACGCTTTCGCCGCGCAGCCTGCCCAGAAGCTGTGGCGATCGCCGGACACGATCGCAAAGCCGGTGATGCCTGCATCGCGGACGGCATCGAAGATCTCGCCACGCTCGTGATAGATGCCGCCCCAATCGCCATTGGACAGGACGGCATAACCATCGGTCCATTTGCCCATGGCAGCGGGCATGTTTTGCGGATCGGCGCGCCAGTCGGGCGTGCCCAGCGAATTGCCCCAGATCTTCCAGGTCGCGTCCGCTGCGCGCAGGCGCTCGAGGAACCACGCCTTCTGCTTCGCGCCCAGCATCGATTGCGCGGGTTCGGCAGCGCGGAAGTTGGCGATGGATTTGTCGCCGAACACGAGCTTCTCCGGCGGGTGGCCGTCCGCGAAGTTGCGGCCGCTGTCGAGTTGCATCGCCAACGCCTCGGGAAAGAATGACACGCCTTCGAACAGCGGCTTGAGCTCATCGCGATTCGACGGGTCCGGACCGCGGAAGCTGTGCTGGTCGGTGAGGATCAGGTCGATGTGGCGTCCCCAGCGCAGCGTGCGATAGCCGATCAGGCTGTTGATCGCGGCGAGGTTGTTGGGTTCGCGCCCGAGGCCGTCGTTGTCGAAGTTGGTGATCGGCGTATCCACCACGTGCGGCGCGTCGAAGGCGTCCAGGCTGCGTCCGTGTGGGGAGACGCGCGCCGGCTGGAATTCGAACCACGCCTGGTTGGCCGCGACCTTCAGCGTCTGCGCGTAGACCCGGCCTTCGCCGAATTCCTGGATGGATTGCCAGCCTTGCCAGGAGAATTCGTGGTTGTCCCAGATCGCCTCGAACGGGAAACGTGCGCGCGCGTCCTGCAGGTCCGGGTTCTGCAGGTAGGCGTGGTAGAGCTCGCGGTAATCATCGAGCGAGGCCGGGACGTGGAAGCGGTTCTTGGCGACGACCTTGCCCCCGGTCGGGAATTTCACCGGAAACGTGACGACGCGGTCGTAGCGGTGTCCGTCCTTGACCTGGTCCGGGTACTGCACGACTTCGTAAATGAAATCGCCCAGGTGCAGCACGAAGCCCAGCCTGTCCTCCGGCGCGGCGCGTTCGTCCTCCCAGATCATTCTGCGATAGGCGTTCAATGCGCCCTCGCAGATGTCCTGGCAACTGACGAACGCAAAGCGTGCCGGTCGCGGGTCGTCGCGCCCGGGCGCGGTCAGCGTGCGCCGATCCGACTACCGTTGCCGTCCTCGTCGACGAAGCGGTACCAGTACTCGCCGGCCGGGCGCAAGTCGGCCACGAGCACGCGGCAGGTCCAATCGGATTGCGCGAGGATGCGCGCATTCGTCTTCGCGACCACGCGCGTGAATGCGGGATCCTCGGCGACTTCGACCAGCAGGCGGGCGTCCTTGCGCCCGTCCGCGTAGGGGCGCCGCGTCCACAGCAGCACGCTGTTTTCGTCCGGGTCGCCCGATGCGACGCCCTGCGGATACAGGTCGCGGCGCTCGCGCCAGCCGCTCGAAGACTCGCGGATGGGCGTGCAGCCGACGGCCAGGCTCGCGCCCAGCGCGGCGGCGAGTTTCAGGAATCGGCGGCGATCGAGGTTCGGCATGTCGTCCCCCATGGCGCGGCGGGCGCGTTGGCGCAGTCGCCGCCACGCTAATGCCTGCCGGGCGCAAGCGAGCGTGCCGAAAGTCGGGGAGACGCGCGAGCCGCGATGGCGGGTGATCCGGGTCGTTTCGGCGATCGTAAAGTGGGGGCGACGGCTGCCGCTCACGTCGGAAATTTGTACCGCGAATCGGGTCAGATTCATTTTTCCGCGGTGAAGAGACGCCGCACCGTTGTTTGACGCGAGCGGGATGGCGAAGCAACGGTGGCTATCATGGCGCCATGTCCAAGCTGCTGTTGAATCTGCGCAACGTGCCCGACGACGAGGCTGGCGACGTGCGTGCGCTGCTCGACGGGAAGCGCATCGCATACTACGAAACCCCGCCAAGTTTCTGGGGTATCTCGTCCGGCGGGATCTGGGTGACTGAAGACGCGGACTTCGCGGACGCAAAACACGCGTTGGACGATTACGAGCAGCAGCGCAGTTTTCGCGTTCGGGACGAATACGCCGCTGCCAAGCGCGCAGGTACCGCGGAGACGTTCCTTACCGTGCTTCGTGCGGATCCGCTGCGCGTCGTGATGACCTTGCTGGGCATACTGCTCGCATTGGGCTTGGTGGCGCTTCCGGTGATCCTGTTGCGGGGCTAAAGAACAAAGAACGGGGTCAGGTTCACTTCGCGAACACCGAGGTAAGTGAACCTGACCCCGTTCTTGGGTTACATCGCGCCCATGCCACCGTCGATGCGGTACTGCGCGCCGGTGATGAAGTTGCTCTCGTCCGAGGCCAGGAACAGCACCAGGTTGGCGATGTCGTTGGGTTCGCCGTAGCGGCCCAGCGGGATCGCCTTTTCCATGGCGGCCCTGGCGGCCTCGGCATCGTTGGGATCGAAGCCCGCCTCCAGTGAGCGCATCATCCGGGTGTTGACTGGCGACGGGTGTACCGAGTTGACCCGCACGCCGTGGCGGGCGGCCTCGATCGCGGCAACCTTGGTCATGCCGGTGACCGCATGCTTGGACGTGACATAGGGCAATACGTCGGCGGAGCCGTCCAGGCCGGCCACCGACGAGGTGTTGATCACGCTGCCGTGCCCGGCCCGGTACATGTGCGGCAGCACATGCTTCAGGCCGAGGTAGGCGCCGCGCACGTTGATCGCGATGACCTTGTCGAACATCGCGGTGTCCTGCTGCTCCAGCGGCGCCACCTTGCCTTCGATGCCGGCGTTGTTGAAGAACACGTCGATGCGCCCGAAGCGGTCGAGCGTCGCCTGCACGTAGTGCCGGACTTCATCTTCGTTGGCGACGTCGGCCTGCACCGCGAGGACGCGGTCGCTGGCGCCAAGCTCCCTGGCGGTGGCGTCGAGCCCGGTCTGGTCCAGGTCGACCAAGGCCACGGAGGCGCCTTCCTTGAGCAGCAGCGCGGCGACCGCCTTGCCGATGCCGCCGGAACCGCCGGTGATGATGGCAATCTTGTCTTGCAGGCGTTTCATACGATGTCCTCCGTCGTGAGTTCAGCGCAAGAATAGGGGCCGGATACGGAACGGTAGGTTCCCGGATTCGGGCTCACTGGGGAGGTCTGGAAAACCGGGGTCGGAGTCCACTTTCCAGCGGGCGTTCGATTGAGCGATCCAGGTTGGAGTGTGATCGCTCACGGAAAAGGAACGGAGGTGTAAGCCAGCTTGATTACCATCGCCCCATTCTTTAGTCCGATCAAGCTGCACCAGCCTGGCGCAGCATTGTCGCGTCGAGCGCGGGTTGCCTGCAGGGAAGTGAACCTGACCCCGTTCTTCTCACGTCTCGAATCCGGGCGGGCGTTCTTGCGCGACCTTCAGCTTGCGCTCCATCGCCAGCCCGACGCGCGCAATCGTGCCTTCGTCGAACAGACGGCCGATTAGCGTGACGCCGTAGGGCACGCGGCGCGGCGGATCGAAGCGTGGCAGCGGATGCGCCGGGTCGGGCGCCCAGTCGCTGCGCGCCTGGGAGATGCGCACGAATCCGGTACGCAAGGTCAGCGACGGTTGTCCGGTGTTGTTGGCGATGATCAGCATTTCGTTGCGCAACGACGGCACCAGCAGCAGGTCCACCCCGGACATCAGCCGCGCCATTTCCTGGGCCACCTTGCGCCGCATGCGGTCGGCTTGCACGAAGTCCACAGCGGACAGGAAGCGCGACTCGCGGAACAGGTTCGGCCAGGCGTCAGAGGTCTGCACTTTCATCTCGTCGTCCTTGCCGCTCAAGGTCAGCTCCTCGAACGCCGCGGCGGCCTCGGCAAACAACATGACATTGAGGCTGTCATAGGGCCAGTCCGGCAGGCTGACCGGCGTCGGCCGCAGACCGAGCTCATGCAAGGTCTGCAAGGCCGCGCGATCGACAGAGGTGGCGGGGGGCTCCTTCATCCAGGCCGGGAAATAGCCGACCTTCAACCCCTTCACGGGAACCGAAGCGTTGTAGTCCAGATGGCTGGGGACGCTGGCGACGTCCCCGGCATCCGGGCCGCTGATGGCCTGCAGCACCAGCATGGTGTCCTCGACCGTACGTGCCAGCGGACCCAGTTTGTCCAGGCTCCAGCACAGGGTCATGGCGCCGCTGCGCGGCACGCGGCCGAAGGTCGGACGCAACCCGGTCACGCCGCAGCGCATCGCCGGATCGATGATGCTGCCCTGGGTTTCGCTGCCGATGGCGAACGCGACCAGCCCGGCAGCGGTCGCCGAGCCCGGACCGGCGCTGGAACCTCCGGAACCTTCCTCGGGCACCCAGGGGTTCATGGTTTGTCCGCCGAACCAGATGTCATTGAGCGCCAGGGCGCCCATGCTCAACTTGGCCACCAGCACGGCGCCGGCAGCGCTCAGGCGCTTGACCACGGTGGAGTCTTCGGTCGGCACCCGGTTGCGGAATGGTGCCGCGCCGTAAGTGGTGCGGATGCCGGCAGTGTCGAGCAGGTCCTTGACACCCCAGGGAATGCCGTGGAGCGGGCCGCGGTAGTGGCCGGCGGCAATCTCGCGGTCGGCTTGCCGCGCCTGCGTGATGGCGTGGTCTTCCAGCAGGGTGATGACGCAGCGCAGCTTCGGGTCGAAACGCTTGATGCGCGCGAGGTAGATTTTCGTCAGGTGTTCGGACGTCAGCTTGCGCGTGCGTATCCATTGGCCCAGCTTCGCGACGCTGGCAAAGGCGATGTCCACGTCGCGCGCAGGCAGCGGACCGGCATCGATGGGCGCGGGTTGGAACCGGTCATGCGTGGGCCCGACGACATGGCCGGGCAGCTCGGGATTCCACACGGTGGCCGGCGCGAGTCCCTCTTCCAGGGTGATCCGCCTGGGTCCGACCCGCCGTTCCATCGTGCCCGCCATCGCGGTCCGCCAACTGGACGCGGCTTGCTCCCGTTGCGCCTCGCTCATGCCTACCTGCATCAGCTTCCCGGCTTCGGCGAACGTCCGTTGGGTCACCTCCGGACCGGTGCCCGCGCCGGTGTTGAAGGCAGGCGTTGCCCCCGGTACGTCCTTGGGGTTGGTGGCTTGCGCCTTGAGCTTCCATGCGGCAAGCAGGCCCAACAGGGCGAGCGGCGTACGGACTAGGAAATCGCGGCGTGATTTCATGGGATCCCCAAGAAAAAGAATGGGGTCAGGTTCACTTCCGGTCGGGTGACCGGGCGCGAGCCGGACGGTGGGCGGGACGGATGCCGGCGAATCGATGGGTCTTGATTCCTACCATGGTCTGGAACGGACGGCGACCCAGTGCGCGTTGCTGTTGCAGATAGGTGCGGATGGCCGCCAGATCATCGTCGGACAAGGTTTGGCGCAATAGTTGAAAGTATGCCGCGGCGCGTGCGGCGCGGGTGTCGCCCAGAGCTGCATAGGCCGAGTGGGATGTGAGCAGGGTATCCGTTCTCCGACCGCAGTGCGCCGCACAGCTCGACCAGGGATAGGCAGCCGGGTTGTCGGTCATCCGGGCGCGCACCGGGTTGAGATCGATGTAGCGCTGGCAGTGCAACACGTAGCTTTCACTATCGACGAGGCACGCTTTGTAGCGGCCCTCCCACAGCGTCCCGGTGCGTTGATGGCGGGCGTTGAACTGGCCGACGTAGCTGCGGCCGAGTTTCTGCATCAAGCGAGCGACAGCACCCGTCGTCGGTGGCGTCAAGAGGAGGTGGACGTGGTTGTCCATCAACACGTAGGCGTGCAGCGAGCAGCCGGTGTCCTGCAGCGCCTCGTCGAGAATACGCAGGTAGCGGTACCGATCGCCCTCATCCAGAAAGCACGGCAGGCGATTGTTGCCACGTTGGACAACGTGTTGCGCGATGCCGGGCAGGTCGAGGCGTGGTTGTCGAGCCATGCCGCCAGCTTCACGGCGTGATAATGCGGACGGTAGATGGATGGATCCCGGTGCCTCGTGCGGATTCGCCGCGCTACCTTGTAGGGAAGTGAACCTGACCCCGTTCTTTTCGTGGCGAAGATGAACACAAAGACAAAGCGGCGTATCGCCTGGGCAGCATTCGGTGCAATTGGCGCGGCGGTGATCGTCATCGTCTCGCTCAACCTGTGGCCGCACGAGCAGCAGTTGCAGCATCGGCTCCCGCACGTCAGCGCGGTGGACAGCGTGCAGTTCCAGCGCGAGATCGGAACGCTGCTTGGCGCCAGCGTCACCGAAGGCAACGCCGTAACCGACTACCAGAACGGGGTTGAGTATTTTCCGGCCATGCTGGCGGCCATTCGCGGCGCGCAGCGAAGCGTCAACATGGAAACGTACATCTACTGGTCCGGCGACATCGCCAGGGAATTTGCCGACGCCTTGATCGAGCGAGCCAAGGCCGGTGTGAAGGTGCACGTGCTGGCCGACTGGGCCGGATCTTCGAAGATGAAGCGGTCGTTGGTTGATCGCATGCGCGCGGGCGGCGTGCGCTTCGAGTACTTCCACCCGCTGCATTGGTATTCGCTCGATCGGATCAACAATCGCACGCATCGCAAACTGCTGATCGTCGACGGCAAGGTCGCTTTCAATGGTGGCGCCGGGATCGCGGATTCGTGGAATGGCAACGCCACCAGGCCGGATCAATGGCGCGACATGGAGTTTCGGGCGGAGGGTCCCGTTGCGTCGCAGATGCAGGCGATTTTCGCGGACAACTGGCTGACCACCACCGGCGAAGTCTTGCTGGGCGACGCTTACTACCCAGACCCGCCGCGGGCCGGTAACACCGCGGTGCAGGCATTTGCCAGTTCCCCCGATGGCGGCAGCATCAACATGCAGTTGCTGTACCTGATGGCGATCAACGGCGCGCGCCACACCATCGACCTGGAGGCGGCGTACTTCGTTCCCGATGAGTTGACCCACACCGCGCTGCTCGACGCGTTGCATCGTGGCGTGAACGTACGCATTGTCGTGCCCGGGGCTCACGTGGACAGCCCGGTCGTGCGCAATGCTTCGCAGCAGACCTGGGGGGTGTTCTTGCAGGCGGGGGCGCGCTTTTTCGAGTTCCAGCCGTCGCTGTTCCACAACAAGCTGATGGTGGTGGACAACTATCTGACGATCGGCGGTTCGGCCAACTTCGACGAGCGCTCCTTCAAGTTGAATGACGAATCCAATCTCAACATCCCCGACCGCGCATTCGCCGCGCACATGACCGAAGTGATCGACGCCGACATCAGCCGCTCGCGCGAAGTCACGCTGGCGCAATGGCGTGATCGCCCATGGACGCGGCGCGTGGCCGACTGGTTGTCCACGCTGGGTTCGTCGCAGCTCTGAAAGAACGGGTAAAGAACGGGGTCAGGTTCACTTATCAAAGAACCGGTCAGATTCATTGCCTGGCAGTACATAAGTGAACCTGACCCCGTTCTTTCAGCGTGACCCAAGCCGGGGCGTGATCACTCGTGCGCTCCCAGCCGCGCACGTCCCGATCGACACCGGCAGATTGAAGACGGCCTGCTGCGGCGGGGCTCAAGAGAATGTGGTCGATCCGCAGGCCGGCATCCCGCGCAAATGCGTTGCGCAGGTACTTCCAGAATGTGTAGATGCGCGCGTCCGGATGCAGCGCGCGCAGCGTGTCGGTCCAGCCTTGCGCCAACAGGTCGCGGTACGCCGCGCGTACCTCGGAGCGAAACAGCGCGTCGTCCACCCAGCGCTCCGGAGCGTAAACATCCAGTTCTTCCGGGATCACGTTGAAATCCCCGGCGAGAACCGCGGGAAGGCCGGAATCAAGAAGATCGCGCGCATGGTCCGCAAGGCGTTGGAACCAGCGCAGCTTGTAGTCGAACTTGGGACCGGGAGCAGGGTTGCCGTTGGGCAGGTACAGGCATCCGATGACGATGCCCCTCACTTCCGCTTCGAGGTACCGGCTCTGCACGTCAGCCGGGTCGCCAGCCAAAGCCCGCCTGCGTTCCACGGGGTCGCAGCCCTTGCTTAAGATTGCAACGCCATTCCAGCTTTTCTGCCCATGCCACACCGCGCCATAGCCCGCTTCACAGAGTGCGGCGGCGGGAAACTGCTCCTGCGGCGCCTTGAGTTCCTGAAGGCAGACAATGTCCGGCGACTGCGCCTCGAGCCAGCGGAGCAGCAAGGGCAGCCGCGCGCGAATGCCGTTGACGTTGTAGGTGGCGATCTTCATTGGTCGAATGGAACGGCTTCGGAGTGTTTCCGGCAGGCGTTGACCGCAACCTCACGACTCAAGCGGAAACGCTGCAGCGCAAACTCGGGGGACTGCAAGTCCGCTGCGTGATCGGATGGTAGCCGCAAAACTTGCGCGACTTCAGTCGCCATTCCGGCGACGGCCGGCATCCAGGAGCTCCTGCAGGTCCGAGGGTGGGAGTCGGCGCTTTCGAGCTGCCACTGGCGACGCCGCAACAGCTCCCCTTTCGTTCGCGAGAGCTTGCCCGGAAGGAGCGGTAATGGACCGCATCCGCCGTCAAGCTGGTGTCCCTGACACCCATAGTGTGAAACTGTGTTGGCATCAATCCTGCACGCATGGAAAGAGCCACGCTGAACCCGAACGATGACCACGACGCTTCCACCGCTCGCCGAGGTGCTCGACCTCATGCCCGATGCGGTGTGTGTCGTCGATCCGGAGGGGCGGCTGTTGTTCGTCAATGCCAGTTTCCAGCGCATCTTCGGCTATGCGCCCGAGGAGGTGCTGGGCAGGCAGATCTTCAGCTTGGTCCATCCGGATGACCTCGAGATGACGACCGGGCAGGCCGAACGGGTGATGGCCGGGGAACTGCAGCGCCACTTCCGCAATCGCTATGTCCACAAGGATGGACATACCGTGGATATCCAATGGTCGGCGCGCTGGTTGCCGGAGCATCGCGTGCGGATCGGGGTCGGCCACGAGGTGACGGAGCTGCGGCGCGCCGAACGCGAGCTCGAGCACCGCGCCAACCACGACTCGCTGACCGGCCTTGTCAACCGGCACCGCCTGCAGGTGGAACTGCAAGCTGCAATCGATCGTGCGGCCGATGAAGATGGCGGGCTTGCGCTTTTGTACATCGACCTCGACGGCTTCAAGCACGTCAATGATCGCGGCGGCCACGCGGTTGGCGATCGCTTGTTGCGCGAGCTTGCCGGGCGCATGCAGCGGGCGGTGCGGCAAAGCGACCTGGTCGCGCGCGTCGGCGGTGACGAGTTCGTGGTGCTGCTGCCCGATTGCCGCGACACGCAGGGCGCGCGGGAAGTCGCCGACAGCCTGCGGGCGCGCCTCACGGCACCGTGCCGGCTGCCGGAAGGGTTGTTTCAACTGGATGCGAGTATCGGCGTGGCCACGTTTCCCGCCGACGGCGCCGACGCGGAAACTTTGCTGATGCACGCCGACCGCGCGATGTACGCTGCCAAGCATGCTGGCCGCGCGCGTGTCGAACGCGCCGTCGGGAAGTCAAAGTCCGGTCAATGAATAAATGATGGCCGCCGTCACCCTTGCTCTCAGTTCAACGACTTCAGGTGCCGCAACTTGGCCGCGTAGATGGCACGCGATTCCGGGGTAGTGCTGTTCTTCTCCGCCAGTTCCAGTTGCTCGCGTGCGCGGCGCATGTCGCCAAGCTGCGCCGCGGCTTTCGCCAGCTCGAAGTGCGAGGGAACATCGTAGGGGCGCTGCGACAGCGACTTCTCGAACAGCCGCGCGGCTTCCTCGAAATGGCCCGCCTGCATCGCCTTGACTCCGCGATCGTAAAAATAGAACGGCGGATGGCGTTGGACCTGGGCCAGCCTTTTCGCCAGCAACTGTGCTTCCGCCGTGCGATCTTCCGCCGCGAGTATCCGCGACAGGTTGGAAAGCGCCGAGATGTTGTCGGGCTCGCGTTGCAGCGCGTAACGCAGGGCGCGTTCGGCTGGCACGGAATGATGCCGCTCCAGGTAGATAACGCCGAGCGTATTGGCGGCATTCGCAAATCCGGGGTCGGCCTCGAGCGCCGCGCGGGCAAACCAGTACGCACGGTCGAGGTCACCGCTCACCATCACTTCGGCCGCGCGGTTGTTCATGTACATCGCGATGACGGTCTGCTCCGTGATTGGCCGGGATACGGCGTCTGCCACCTGTTGCGGCAGCAGGAAGTCCACGATCATCGGCGTGGCCGCGCCCGGAAAGAGCTTGCCGCTTGGTTCACGTGGGCCAAGCATCAGGTTCACATGTTGACTGAGGATGGCAAACCCGGCATCGCGCGACCACGTGTCGAAGTCATACACATTCTGATACGTCACCTTGATGCCGAGTTGCCGGGCCAGCGCGGCCGCCATGATGACCAGCGACAGGCAATTGCCTTCGCGTGCCGCGAAGGTTTGCGACGCGGTACGGGTCATCTCCGAGTCGTAATCGATCAGGAGTTTGTCGCTGAGCGCATCGAAGAGGGCTTGGCGCGGATCCTTGCGGCGTGTCTGCGGGACGATTTCCTCGGCAAGGAAGCGCTGCATCGAAGCATCGACGGCAAAAATCGCCCGGCTGTCGACCGGCTCAGGTGGCGGCTTGAACAGTGTGTCGCGGAATAGCGGCGCGACGTCGCGGGTTCGGGCGGTGGGCACGTCCGCGCAACCCGCCAACGACGTCATGAACAGGATTGCGCCGATCCGCAGCAACAAGATGAAGGCTTTCACCTTCGCCTCCGCAGCGGGCCTGTATCCGCTTGGCGGGCATTCGATGGCCTGCTGCCAAGCGCACTATACACCCGGCTCGATAGCGAAAAGATCAGGAAAAAAGGGCAGGTTCTGCGCCAGCGGGCCTGAAGTCGAGCCTCCGTTTGGCCGCATGCAGGCATCGACTTGGGCGACCGTGTTCCCGTGTGGAGTGGGCCGCTGATTGACCATCACGATCAACGCGCGCGATTTGGCGCATGCCACCCAGCGTGAACGCAAACCAACGTGCTCGTCGACCCAATGATCGCGATTGGGCACGCTGCTTTAGGCTGGGAGGCGTACCGGCAGGGAGTTGGGGTTCAGCCGATGAAACGACCTCGCAAGGAAGCGAACAAATCCAACTGCACACCAGCTTGGCGCAGCCACGCTGCTCGGCGCGCGATCGGGCCTGACGCCAACGTTTCAACCGTCGCTGCGATCGGCGGCGGGTGACGCGCGATGGCCAAGGCTTCGCAATCGCGTTTGGTCGTGTACGCCGCGCTCACCGGCAATCTGCTGATCGCCTTGAGCAAGTTCACCGCGGCAGCGCTGTCCGGCAGTTCGGCGATGTGGAGCGAGGGCGTGCACTCCACGGTCGATACCGTCAACGAAGTGCTGTTGTTGCATGGCATGAATCGCGCCGCCATGCCGCCGGATCGCGCGCATCCGTTCGGCCACGGCCGCGAGCTGTATTTCTGGAGCTTCGTGGTGGCGCTGCTGGTGCTGGCGCTGGGTGCGGGCGTGTCCTGCATCGAGGGCATCGTGGAACTGCGCCACCCGACGCCGCATACGGACTTGTGGCTGAACTACATCGTCCTCGCGATCGCGGCGGTGTTCGAGGGAACCTCATGGACGATCGCGCAGCGCGATTTTCGCGCACGCAAGGGCAAGCTCGGCTATTTCCAGGCGTTTCGGCAAAGCAAGGATCCGACCACTTTCACCGTGCTGCTGGAAGACAGCGCCGCGATGCTTGGTTTGTTGATCGCGTTCATCGGTATCTATGGCGGCAGCGTGCTGCACGCGCCGTGGATGGACGGCGCGGCGTCGATCGGCATCGCGCTGGTGCTGGCCACCGCCGCGCTGTTGCTGGCCCGCGAGAGCAAGGGCCTGTTGCTGGGCGAGCCTGCGCATCCACGGGTGGGCGAGCAGATTCTCGCCATCGCCCGGAAAGACCCCGGCGTCCGCAGCGCCAACGGCGTGCTCACGATGCAGATGGGGCCGCACCAGGTGGTCGCGATGATGAGCGCGGAGTTCGAGGATGCGTTGACGGCGCCCGATATCGAAGCGTGCGTCAACCGGATGGAACGCGGCGCGCGCGAAGCCGATCCCGCGATCGTTGCGTTGTTCGTCAAACCGCAGACCGAGGAAACCTGGCGTGCGCGTCGCAAGGCATTGGAAGAGGAGGGCAACGCTTCGCTGTCGTGAGAACCTCAGGCAGCGCGCGAAGCCGCTCTGTACCAGAAGCTCAGCCCTTTTCGGGGGCCGGCACGAAGAAAATCTCCCGCACTTCGACCGGCATGCGGCACGCCTTGACGCCCTTGCGCGCCCATGCCAGCGCCTCGTCCAGGGTTGCGGTTTCCACGATCGTGATTCCGCCCACCAGCTCCTTGGTTTCCAGGTATGGCCCGTCGGTGACGCGCACGTCGCCATTGGGCTGGGCTCGCAGCGTGTGGGCCGCGCCCAGGCCCCCGGCGAATCTCCGGACACCCGCCGCGATCATTTCGCGATTGAGCGCGTGGATCCCTTCCACCATTGCATCGTCCTGTGTGGACGGATCGAAGTTGTCGGGGAGATATCCGGCAATCAGATAGTGCGGCATGTTCGCCTCCTGAAGAACTGCAGTTGGGCAATTGCTCTTGCCTTCACTGTTGCGACGAACGGCGCGGTCGAAAATCGACGACATCCGAAACACCAAAACGCGAAACGGGGTCAGGTTCACTTCCAGGCGGAAATGAACCTGACCCCGTTCGTCGGATCGGTTTTACGCGCGCGCGGTTTTGCGCTGTCGCATGACACCCAAGCCAATCAGCCCGATGCCCAGCAGAAAGAAACCGAAAGGTTTAGGTTCCGGAACCACGGCCGCATGGCCCAACCCTTCGATTACGTCGTTGCCGCAGTACATCGTCCAGTGGAAGCCGAGGTTGTCGGGGTCGAGATCGAGGCCCGCCGTATCGAGGCTGAAACTCAGAAAACCGTCGCCGACGGTCCATGACCCGGTGTTCTTCGTCGCCGTCGCCAGCGACGTGTCCACCGCCACTGCTTGTCCATCCCGGTATATGCAGCCGCCGCCGCAGGTTATGAAGTGGTTGGAGAGCAGGACATCGGGATTGTGGTTGCTGGAGTTGCCGGCGCCCAGCGCGTAGACGGTACCGTGGCCACCCGAGTTGTTGAGCGGATCGTCCAGCGAAAACGCGTAGGTCCAGTGATTGCCGTTGGCGGCATTGTCACCGTCGTAAGGATTCGAGCCATTCGGGGTCCAGCCGGTCGAAAGGAACAGATCGCCGTAGCCAATCCCGGTGTGATTTCTCGTCCACTGCGATTCGATACCCGCGTGGCCGGCGAAGTTTGTATAGATGGTGACGGTGAGGCGATTCCCCGACAGGCTCGCGTCCATGCTGTCGATGTTGTAAGTGGTCACCCCGGTGCCGCTGATCACATCGCCGTAACCGTGCCCATTGGCGCCGTGGTACGAATCGCTCACGGGCGTTGCCCAAGCGCTCGAAAAGATGGCCATCAGGCAAAGAACCGCTATCGAGAGCGGCAGTTTCGTTTTCATGATTATCCCCTGTTGATCCCAATTTCCCGGAGAGATGCTGCAGCTACCGGGCGATCGTTCTTCAATCGCAGAAGCGTCCACCCTCTCAGGGCGTACATTTGGACGGCTGCAAACAACTTTGGTGTCCCTGCAGTCGTCTGCATGTAAGCAAGATTTTTGCCAGAGATTGATGTGTATGTTATTCAATCACTTGGGATGGATTTCATTCGTCCAATCGGCAGATTTTGTAAAATATACCGACGGTTGAGGAGCAGGGATCAGGTTCATTGATCGCAGGGTTGCGGAGCGCCGATGGGTGCTGCATCCGCAGGCCAGGTGGCTGCGGTCAGCGTCACCTTGCCTTGGCCTTGGAAAGACGTTGCCGAGTGGCCCAACTGCAATAGATAAAGGCCGGCCGGTCGTTGCCATTGCTGACTGCGGCTGTCGAAGTTCACCAGCAGGCGCGGATCGGCGGTGACTGTCAGATGCGCGGAACGGTCGGGCTTCAGACTGATCCGGCACCAGCCCACCAGTCGTCGTACTCCGCCTGAGCCCGGCAAGGTGACGTAAAGCTGCGGCACGTCGATGCCTTCGCGCGCGCTGCGGTTGGTCACGGTGAAGGAGGCCGTGACGCGGCCCTGTTCGACGCGCGGTTTGAAACCGCTGTATTCGAAGTGCGTGTAGGTCAGGCCGTAGCCGAACGGGAACAGCGGTTCGAGGTGCTTGCGCTGGTACCAGCGGTAACCCACGTCGGCGCCTTCGATGTTGTAGTCAACGTCCTGCGCCGGTTTGCCTTGCGGCGGCAGGCCGATGGCAGCGAGGCCCGCGCCGGGAATTTGCGGGCGCGACAGTTGCGATTCGTCGCGCGGCCAGCTCACCGGCAGGCGACCGCCTGGGGCGACTTCGCCGTACAGCAGCCGCGCGATTGCCTCGCCACCGGCCGCGCCGGGATACCACGCTTCCAGCACCGCACCAACATGATCAAGCCACGGCATCGCCACCGGGCCGTTGGTTTCCAGCACGACGATGGTGTGCGGGTTCGCTTTTGCGACGGCTTCGACCAGCGCATCCTGATTGCCCGGTAGCGCAAGCGTCGGCAGGTCGAAACTTTCCCCCGCCCATTGTTCGACGAACACCACTGCCACGTCCGAGTGTGCCGCGAGTTGCGCGGCGGCGGCAATGTCCTTGCCGTCGGCGAAATCCACCTCGCCGTGGGCACGCCGTTCGATCGCCGCGAGCGGCGCGGAAGGTTGATAGATGCGTGGACCTGGCCAGCTCGTGGGTGCCACGCCCGGCACTGCATTGCCCTGCGGCGACTGCACCGCCGAGGAACCGCCGCCGGCCAGCACGCCTATGTCGGCATGGCCGCCGATCACCGCCACGGATTGCGCGGCGGATAGCGGCAGCAGCGAATTCCGGTTGCGTAGCAGCACCGCGCCGGCTTCCTCGACGCGTTGGGCGACCTTGCGGTCGGCGTTGAAATCGATGGACGCCGGCTGGGCCGGATGGTCGATCACGCCGGCCGCGAACAGGCTGCGCAGGATGCGTCGTGCCATGTCATCGATGCGCGATTGCGGCACCTCGCCGGAAGTCACCGCGGCGCGCAGCGGCTTGTTGAAGTACACCTCCTTGTCGAAAGTTTCTCCGGCCGATTCCTGGTCCAGCCCGGCCAGCGCGGATTTTGCGGCGCTGTGCACGGCGCCCCAATCCGACATCACGAACCCTTTATAGCGCCAGTCGCGCTTCAGCACCCGGTCGAGCAGCCAGTCGTTCTCGCAGGCGTATACCGCGTTGAGGCGGTTGTAGGAACACATCACCGAGCCGGGATGCCCGGTCTCGATCGCGATCTCGAAGGCGAGCAGGTCCGACGCGCGCGCGGCGGCGCGATCGATGTTTGCGCTCAGCGTGTTGCGGGCGGTTTCAAGATCGTTGAGCGCGTAGTGTTTGATGGTGGACACGACATGCTGGCTCTGGATGCCGGCGATGGCATTGCCGGCGATCAGGCCGGCCAGCAGCGGATCTTCGCCCGCGTATTCGAAATTGCGGCCGTTGCGCGGATCTCGCACCAGATCCGCGCCGCCGGCCAGCATCACATTGAAGCCTCGGCGGTGCGCTTCGCTGCCGATCATCGCGCCGCCTTCATACGCCAGCGCCGGATCGAAACTGGCCGCGGTCGCCAAACCTGATGGCAGGGCGGTAGCGCCGATGTCGAGCGGCTTGGCGACGCCCAAACCCGCATCGCTTTCCTGGATCGCAGGCAGGCCGAGCCGCGTGATGGCCGGCTGGTAGCCGGCCGAGCCGAGCGCGCCCGGCGGTCTCGGATGAGCGTCGCCGTATTCGGTGCGGAGCAACCGGAACTTCTCGTCCTGCGTCATCGCATTCAGTACCAGCCCGGCGCGCTGGTCGGGCGACAGGCGGGGGTTCATCCAGGGGCGTGGTGTGTTCCGGGGCGGTGGCGTCGTCGCGAAACTTGCGGGGCACGCGACGCAAACAAGCGAGGCGAGGGCCGCGCGCAACGCGGCGGAGCTGACGAGAGCAGTCGGTTTCATTCGCCCTTGCCGATCGCGGACTCGACCACCCATCCGAACAGCGCGCCGTCGGATCGAACCAAGGGATCCAGCGTAAACGGCTTGCCCCACAAGTGTTTGGCCGAGGCGACGAGGGCACGCGCGCGTGGAGCATCCAACGCGGCGTGGCACATCGCATCCAGGCGACCGCGATGCGCCTTGATGGCCAAGGTGGTTTCGGCGATCTTGTCGAGCACCGGTCCGGGGCCGATCTGCGGCTGGTGCTGGATCGCGTGGACGAGCACGCTGCCGACGTTGCGGTACATCCGCAGGTCTTCGGCAGTCGCCTCGGCGTCGCGAAGCGCCTGCAGCGCGGCAAGGAACCCATTTTTGGCGTCTCCGAGATTGGCTGCACGCTGGTCGACTCCGATCGCACGCGCCAGTGATTCGGCGGCCTCGAACACGCCGGTCTGCACCAGCCGTTCCGCGTCTGCGAGTTGGCGCTGCGCTTCCTGCACGACCACACTGCCCGCTGCGTGCGTGACGAATCGCAGTCTTGCACGTGGATGGCTGACGCGATGCAGTTCGGCCAACGTGCGGTCGAGTTCGGTGTATTCGATGGCGTATTGGCCAACCACGACGTCGAAAGAAGCGGTGGGGAACGGCAGGTGCTCCGCCGGGGTGCGGGGTGAAAAACGAATCATGTCTGCACCGGCACCCAGTCCCGTCGGGTGGAGCTCGGCTGCATCCGCTGCGTCGATGGTCACCCGCAGGTTGCGGGCGCTTGCGACCTCGCCAGCCAGCCGGGCAACCGCCCCGTTGCCGGTGCAGATATCGAGCACGCGGGCGCCGTTGGCCATGCTGCCGAAAAATCGTCGCCAGCCTTCGGCGATGGCCGGTTGGTAATTGGCACCACCTTCGCCGCCGCAGGAGGCGAGGCGGCCGTCGCGCCAGTATTGATCCCAGGCGAAAGTCGAATCAGGAAGGGGAGGATGGTTCAACGTTCGATTCCATTGGCAGGTGTTGGGGACAAGGGGGGAGCTGGCGACAGCAAGGATATTGGATGACGTGCTGAGCCACGCCAAGTGACCACGGGGCAAGCTGGGCCGTGCACCTGCGGACCCGTTGGCTGCGCGATGCGTTTCGATGCCGGAAAGTGCCCTCCGGCCTCTTGTTTTCCCATGGAAACGGGTTCGGCCGATGGGCGCGCAGGCGCCGCTGACACCCGTTGCAACCAGCGTCGCTTGGCCGGAGAATGTCGGCAAACGCCAAACCGTTGCCTCGCGGGAGAAGGTCAATGGACACTCTGCGGCGTATACCGGATCGCGCGCGTGCGAGGGGTCTTGCGGCGTGGCCTTTCGTGGGCTTGGTCCTGGTCATCGGGCTGGCCGTGATTGCTGCAGGCTGCGGCAGCGACAACACCGCGGCGAACACCACCGATCCGCACTGGGTGCAGCAGGCCGATCCCCACAACAAGGTGGCCGTGGTTTTCGTCCATGGGATCTTCGGCGACACGGACGGCACCTGGACCAACGCCAACGGGCAGAGTTTCTTCAAGCTGCTCAAGACGGCGCCCGGCATCGGCAACCAGCTTGACGTCTTCGCGTTCGGCTTCACGTCGAACGCGTTCAAAAGTGGTTCACTCGACATACGCGAAGCCGCGAACATGCTGGAGCAGTCGCTCCAGTACAACGGCGTGTGGGATTACCCGACCGTGGTGTTCGTCGCGCACAGCATGGGCGGGTTGATCGTGATGCGCGAGATGGTCGACAGCCCGGCGCACCGGGAAAACGTGCCGCTGATGGTGTTCTACGCGGTGCCCCAGGAGGGCTCGCAGATTACCGCCATCGCCAAGCATGTTGTGAGAAACCCGGCCGTCAAGCAGATGCTGCTGGCCGACCAAAACGATTTCCTGAAGCTGCTCAACGACGATTGGGGTCGAGTGCCGGACCCGGACAAGCCAACGATCATTTGCGCCTACGAGACGGCGCCGCTGGATGGCGTGAAGATCGTGCCATGGTCCAGCGCCACGCGTTTCTGCCACGGCGTGCCTGTCGCCATCGAAGGCACCGATCACTCCACGATCGTCAAACCCGATCGCCCGACACACCCGTCGGTGGTCGTGTTGGTCAATGCGCTCAATCAATACGTGTTCGGGAAGCCCAACAGCCCGCTGTTGTCGACGCCGGATTTCACGCCCGAAGGCGATCATTGGACCTATGAGCTGACCGATCCGGACGGCAGGAATTTCGCCCGGCTGGTCAACGATGGCGACCGCAAGCTGGCCTACATCATCAAGGGGATTTCCGACCCCAAGCTCATGGTGTTGCCGGATGACACGCCAAAGGACATCCCGGCGAAGCACGCCGACCAGTTGCAGCTTGCGCTGCTGCACGGGCCGTTGCAGCCGGAATATCGGTTCACGCTGAGCGCGCCGCCGTTGGCCGATCGCGTGGTGGTGGTCCGCGTCAAGGACGTGGCCACGGTGCAAGCCCGGCAGGATGCCGTGACCCGCGATTTGACGGCGCAGGTTGCAAGTTATCTTTCGCCGGACAACGTGGCCCGGCTCAAGGGCATGACGGAGGAACAGCAGTACGCGAAAATCGCCGAGGTGGCGGGCGATTCGATCGCGAAATCGGCGCCGGACCTGCCCGTTGCCGCGCGCTGGGTGGTCACGGCGGATGCGCTGTCGTCGCTTGGGCTGTTGGCCCCCGCCAATCGGGCGTTGCTCAACGCGAGGCAGGCTTCTCCACGGATCGCCACGACGGCGAGCGCGCAACTGGTCGCCAGTGTCTTGTCGGCCAAGTCAGGCAAGTCGAGCGTGCTGCAACACACCCCGGGTGTGTCTTCGGACGACGGACACAGGCAGATGATCGCGTCGGCCCACGTGGTACCCGGACAGCTCGATGCAAGCGACCTGCATGCATGGTCGGATCTCTCCGAGAAGATGCAGAAAGTACCTTCGCTGAAAGCCTACGGCTACGCCATGCAGGGCGACGTGGCGTGGGTGAAGGGCGACACCAAGGCGGCCAGCGAGGCATACCAGACCGCCAGCGCCATCCAGCCCCTGCCTGTCACCCGGAAGAAAATCGAGGCGGTGAAAGTGGCCAAGCCGGGGGGCCATTAGGACGCGTGAAACGCCGCAACCCCGGAACCCGTCGCGCAAGCCATCAGCGGGTCGATGACGGCCAGGTGATGCTGGCGCCCTTGTCGTTCCAAGACGCGCGATAGTCGGAGAGCGCTGCCACGCGTCGAGATGGAACCGGAGCAAGATGAGATCACCCCGCGCATTCCAGGCCGCGGTCGCGGTCACGTGTGGGTGGTCCGCCCT
>Ga0070679_100001317_pt1 | contig 21851 bp, 21 predicted proteins | sample KBSC63BmetaG_FD_65652 | JGI IMG/M metagenome (GOLD analysis project Ga0070679, IMG submission 65652) | Corn rhizosphere microbial communities from Kellogg Biological Station, Michigan, USA - KBS C6-3B metaG | ecosystem: Host-associated > Plants > Roots > Rhizosphere | place: USA: Michigan... | reverse complement strand
GCGACGTGGCGCGACGGATCGAGCTGTTCGCAGCGCAGCCCGAGCGCGTGCGCGGCGCGGTCGACCGCATCGCGGCTGCGAGCGAGTGCGTGCTTGCTCAGCTCGGTCGCGACGCCGATGCCGGCGCGAAAGCCGTCGCCGTAGAGACCGAGCGCGACGGTCGCGGGACCGGCGAGCCCGACCGCGCCGACGACACCGATCGCGGTGCAGCCGACGAACGGCACGCGGCCCAGAACGCGCTGGAGCTCTCGCACGAACACGGCTGGCTCGAGTCGCCAGTCCGCGAACACGACGACGAGCTGGAGATCAGGCGCGACAAGTTTTTCGCCCAACTCTTTTGCGACGGACTCCGCCTGATCCCCCCATGCCGACACGTTCCGCGCGATCACGTAGACCACTATACCGCGCGTACGAAAAGTTGCCCCCATCCCGCCCATGCCGCTTCCATAACCGCATGGAGAAGACGTGCAACACGTGCGGGCAGGTGTTCCGTCCGGCGTTCGTGTTCCAGATCGCCGTGACCGCCGACGGCGCCCGTAACCACTACTGCTCGCTCGAGTGCCGCACCGCGGGACTCGGCGAGGAGGGCTATCGGGCCAAGCGCGCGCGCCGCATCGCGATCCTCAACCAGAAGGGTGGCACCGGCAAGACGACCACCGCGGTCAACCTCGCGGCCGGGCTCGCCGAGCGCGACCACGAGGTCTTGCTGATCGATACCGATGCCCAGGGCAACGTCGGCGTGTCGCTCGGCGTCGCCGGCGAGCGATCGCTCTACCACGTGCTGGTCGACGGCGCGGAGCCCGCCGAGGTCGCGGTCCCGGTCCGCGGCAAGCTCGACGTCATCACGAGCGACGCGACGCTCGCCGCCGCGGAGATCTGGCTCGCGCGCCAGAACACCGACGCGCGCTCGCGGATCCTGACGAAGCGCCTGAACTTGATGTCGATCTCGCGCCGCTACGACTACGTGATCATCGACTGCGGTCCGTCGCTCAACCTCCTCAACCAGAACGCGCTGTCGTACGCCGACGAGGTCATCATCCCGGTGACCTGCGACTACCTCGCGCTGGTCGGCGTGAAGCAGGTCCTCCGCACGATCAAGGACGTCGAGCGCCACCTCGGCCACGCGGTCCGGATCAGCGCGGTCCTGCCGACGTTCTACGACGGCCGCACCCGCCTCGCGCGCGAGGTGCTCGAGACACTGCAGGGCCACTTCAAGCAGAAGTGCCTCGAGCCGATCCGGCTCAACACCCGGCTCGCCGAAGCGCCGAGCCACAAGAAGACGATCTTCGAGTACGCGCCGGTCTCGCACGGCGCCGCCGACTACAACCGCGTCTGCGACTGGGTGCTCGCGAGCACGCAGACCCAGACGACGCAGGCGCAAGCCACGCACTCCCCCGAGCCGAACGCCCACCCGATCCTTCTCACTCACGAGGCCGTATGAAAGAAGACAAGCTCATGGCGCACGACCCGCTCAGCGATGCCGATTCGATCCTCTCCGAGGAGTACTACGGCAAGCGCGTGGCGGCCGGCGCTGCTCCCGCGGGTGCGCCGAAGGTGGCGAAGGCGCAGCAGCGCCCGACCCACTACAAGGTCATCTGCATCTCGATGTACACGCGGGACCTCGAGGAGCTCGACGCGAAGGTCGCGGAGCTCAAGAAGCGCGGCTGGACGAAGGCGAACAAGTCGCAGCTGATTCGCCTCGCGCTGAGCCAGATCGACGTCTCGAAGCTCCCGACTCCGCAGCAGTAACAGGGTGGCTACGTGCTCGTGCACGTACTCGTGTCACGTGCACGTGCTCGGTCGCGCAAATCGAGGGTCCGGCGCTGGGGATGTTGCGGCGACCTCCGTGCTGGTTGCGTCGAAGACCGCATGAATGTCGCGACGGCAGGACGCATCCGCGGGCGGGCGGATGACGAACGGACCGGCCGCGCGCAAGATCGTGCAAGTGCACGTGCACGTGACACGACTACGAGTACGCGAGCTAGAAGCCCTTGGCGAGGGTCACGGTGACGCCGTGCATGATGTCGGTTCGGGTGACATCGGTGCCGGTGTGGCCACGCGTCGACATCATCGCCGCGCCGGTGTTCGGCGCGCCGAAATCGTAGCCGCCGTAGTCGAGGTCGTACGCGAACACGAGGTTCATCGTCGGCTTCCACGCGTAGACGAGGCCGGCGGCGAGGTTGACGCCGGTCATGTTCGGCGTCGCGCCGTCCTCGAGGCCGGTGGTCTGGCTGATGCTCGCGCCGAACAGGATCGCGTCGAGCGAGACGAGGAGGCCGAGCTTCGGGGTCAGCTTCGGCATCGCGAACGCGAAGCCGAGCGTCGGCGCCTTGAGGTTCTCCTGCGGGATCTTCGCGGGGTTTCCGGTGGCGCTGTTGTAGTCGTTGACCGAGTAGTTGCGATAGCGGAAGCCGAGCCGCGCGAACAGCGTGAGGCCGCTCGGGCGGGCCGTCGGATAACCGATCGCCGCGCGCAGCGTGTAATCCGCGATCGAGAGGCCCGTGACGGTCTTCATGTACGTGACGCCACCGCCGAGCGTCTTCGCGTAATTGAGGCCCGCATCGAGGCCGATCAAGTACTTCTTGCCGAGGCCCGTGTAGTACGAGCCGCCGAGCGAGAGCGACGCCGCCGACGTGCCGATGTTGTACGCGTCGGGGACCTGGTCCGTGCCCGCGGCCTTCGTCGAGCCCGCGGTGCGCATGCCCTGCTGGAGAAACGCGATGCCGACGCCGACGTTCAGCGCCACCGTCCGCCCGTGGCCCGCGCCGCCGCCACCACCATCGATCTCGAGCGCGTCGGAGAGGATCCAACCTTCATCGCCCTCGTCGGTCTCGACCTTGGTCCACTTGCCCTTGGTCTCGCCGGGGTAGAGCACGTCGCTCGGCTTCGCCGTGAACTCGACGTCGCTGCTCTCGTCGCGCTCGCCGAACACCTTCGTCTTCGCGCCGACGTGCGCCTGCGGCCGCTTCGGCGTTTCCTCGGCGGCCGCCTCGTCATCGTCGCTCTTCTTCGCGCCGGGCTTCTTGCCGGAGTCGTCGTCGTCATCGCCCTCGTCGCCACCCTTCTTCGCGGGCTTCGCGGCGGGCTTCTTCGCGGCGGGCTTCGCGTCGTCGTCGTCGTCGTCGCCCTCGTCCTTGGCCGGCTTCTTCGCAGCGGGCTTGGCCGCGGGCTTCGCGGCGGGCTTCTTCGCCGCGGGCTTCGCGTCGTCGTCGTCGTCATCGCCCTCGTCCTTCGACGCAGGCTTCTTCGCGGCGGGCTTCGCCGGCTTCTTCGCGGCGGGCTTCGCGTCGTCGTCATCGTCGCCCTCGTCCTTCGAAGGCTTCTTCGACTTGGCCGCGGGCTTGTCGTCGCTGGAGGTATCGTCACCGCCACCGACCGCATCGGCGCCGATCCGATCCTCCGGCGCTTCCGAGCTGCCGAACCCGCGATGCGTGCTGCGCCCGTCGACGAACGGCCGGCGGCGCGTGTTGCGCTCGATCTCGTCGGGGTCGGCCATCTCGACCTTGCTGCGCGCGACCCAGCCGGTGCGGCCCGAGACGCGAACGTGCAGCCAGCGCCCCTCGGTGCCGATCAATGTCATCTGCTGGCCCTCCTTCACCTTGATGACGAGCTTTCCTTGCTCGCCGGGGTGATTGAGGACACGTGTCTCCTGGTTCGTCTTGACCTTCTCGGCGAGTGCCGAGCCCGTGGTTGCCCACAGCAAAACCAAAGCAATGCCGAGCGCCCGCATCGCCTCTATTATTGATCACCAACCGTGCCGAATCCAATGGCGCGAAATCACGTAGTTTTGCGAGGTTCTCGTGGGGGGTAGACCCTCACCGGGGAACTCGGCGTGCCCACCAGCGTAAAAGGTTCGCTTAAGCTGAGGAAAATCGCATGGCAGGCACACAACGCGGGCGCGACATCCAGAAGGCCTCGAGCATCGGACACTTCGAGCTCGCGATCGATGGCCATACATCGACCGCGTACTTGAAGTCGGTCGAGGGTGGCTACATCCGCGCCGGCCTGATGGACGAGCCGATCGGTCCCGAGAACCATCGCATCAAGCACACCTCGGTCGCATCGATCGAGCCGTTCTCGGTCGAGCTCGGTCTGTCGGGCGCGAACGACGTGCTGCGCTGGATCCAGCAGTCGTGGCGCAAGGAGTGGTCGCGCCGCAACGGCGAGATCAAGCACGCGAACTTCGACCTCTACCAGACGTTCACGCACGAGTTCTACGATGCCCTGATCACCGAGACGACGTTCCCGACGCTCGACGGCAGCTCGAAGGACGCCGCCTATCTCAAGGTCAAGATCCAGCCGGAGCGCGTCGTCACCGCGAAGGTCGACGGCGAACAGGTGAAGGCCGAAATCGGGAGGGAGGGGAAGCAGAAGATGTGGTTGTGCTCTGGCTTCCGCCTCCACATCGAAGGCGTCCAGAATATCGAGTACACGAACAAGATCGACTCGTTCACGATCAAGCAGGGCGTGAAGCAGCTCTACACGGGCATCGACCGCCTGCCGCAGATCGAGCCGACGAAGATCGAGTTTCCGTCGATCACCGGCACGATCGCGCTCGGCTACGCCGATGGGATCCTCAAGTGGTACGACGAGGCGGTCGTGAAGGGTGGCGCCGATCCAGCGATGCAGAAGACGGGCTGGCTCGAGTTCCTCGCACCGGATCGCTCGACGGTGATCTTCCGGATCAACCTCGACGAAGTCGGTCTCGCCCACGCTCAGATCCCGCAGAGCACCGCGAACGCGGACCAGATCAAGCGCGTCAAGTTCGAGCTGTATGTAGGTAGGATGGATCTCGACGGCCACGGGATGGGATTCGAATAGTTGGTTTGAACACCAACTAATCCGAACCCGAGAGAATTTCGGCGACGATTCGAGACGAAAACGCACGTTTCTCCGAATCGACCCGATTGTCCGCGCACGGTCTGGACCTCACCATGCCGCGATGCGATTCACGATGCTCGCGTGCGGTGGCGCGCTGATGGCCGGTTGTGTGGCCGCTTCCTCTGGCTCCAGCGCGGGAGGTGGAGCCGACGACGGCACCACGATGGGTGACACGACGACCGGTGGCGACACCGGCACGGGTGATGACCAGGGCACGGCCACGGGCAGCGACAGCAGCTCGGTGACCGCGACCACCGGCCCGTACTTCACGACGCCGATGTTCTTCAACACCGATGTCTCGACCGCACCGAAGGCGGCGAACAGCGACCGGATCATCGCGGCGCTCGCGGCCGCCGGCGGTTGGGGCAACGCGAACACGATGCAGGTCGACTTCGACATCGACGTGCTGACCGCGACTTCGACGACGCCGAAGGTCGCGTTCACCGCGACCGACGAGTGGTATGGACCCGACTGCGATAGCGATGCGGTCCCGCTCCCTGCCGGTGGCAACGTCGAAGGCGAGACCGGCTACGCGTGCACGAACGATGGCGACTGCCACCTGGTCGTGAACGATCCGACGAACCACAAGCTGTACGAGATGTGGCGCGCGAACATCACGGACAAGTTCTACGGCGGCTGCCTCGCGACGTGGACGACGAACAAGACGTACACCCGCCCGCTGCGCGGCATGGAGTGCACGAGCGCGGACGCGGCCGGCTTCCCGATCTCGCCGCTGTTGTTCACCGCCGACGAGGTCAAGGCGGGTGCGATCAACCACGCGATCCGGTTCATCCTGCCGAACAACCGGATCAAGCCGGGCTTCGTCGCCCCCGCGACGCACAGCACGTCGACGAGCGGGACCGGCGACCTGCCGTACTACGGCGTTCACCTCCGCCTCCGCGCGGACTATCCGATCGCGTCGCTGCCTCCCGGTGCGCGCGTCGTCGCACGAGCGATGCAGAAGTACGGCATGTACCAGGCCGATGGCGGCAACATCGCACTGACCGCGCAGAGCGACCGCCACACGACCGCGAAGTGGGCTGGCCTACTCGCGCCGCGCGACCTGGCCGCGCTGAAGGTCACCGACTTCGTGGTGATCGATCACGGTGCGGCGACGAACGGCGACGACTGCGTGCGCCAGTAGTCGCGCGCGACGCGCTGGCGGCGCGCAGCATGTCGAAGCTCGTCAACACGCCCTGGAGAGCGCCCGACGCGCCGACGAGCACGCGATGGATGTGCTGCTTCAGCATCACGTCCGCGACCTCGTCGACCGGGAGATCCGGATCGACCATGACGATGTCGCGCGACATCGCATCGCGCGCCCTGACCTGAGTCATCCGATCTTCGAGCTCGTCGGAGATCAGGCGCCACTCTCCGTTATCCACCGGCGGATCGGCCTGGAAGTAGGCGCTCGCGGTCGGCGCCAGCTCGTCGCGGGTCGCCCGCAAGAGGTCGAGCGTCGTGATCACGCCGAGCACCCTCTCGTTCTCGTCGATCACCGGCGCTCCGTGGATCTCCTCCTCGACGAACAGGCGGTGAACATCGAGGATCGTGGTGTCGGGGGTGACGGAGATGATGTCGCGCTCCATCAAATCGCGAGCGCGCAGGATCGGTTCGTCGGTTTCCATGACCACACGTTCCAGCAAGGCCTACGCCACGCGCGCGGGCGTGAAGCGCAGGTGAATCGCGCAGCGCGTGCGTCGCACCGCGCACGGGGCGCAGTCGGTTCGCGGAGCTCGAAGTCGAAGGGCCCGCGGTTCGGGCCGGCGGTCGCTACTTCTTCTTCTTCGCCGGTTTCTTGGCGGCCGGCTTCTTCGCGGCAGGCTTCGCTGCCTTCTTGGCGGCCGGCTTCGCGGCGGGCTTCTTCGCGGCCGGCTTGGCCGCTGGCTTCTTCGCACCCTTCGCGGCTGCCTTGGCAACCGGCGCGGGCTTGGCAGCGGCCTTCGCAGGCGCCTTGGCGGCGACCTTGGCCGCACCCTTGGCACCCTTCTCGGCGGCGACCGGCGCGGCCTTGGCGGGCACGGCGGCGGGCTTGGCGCTCGGCTTCGCGACCTTCGCGGTGGCCTTGATGGTCTTGGCCTGCGCCTTCAGCTTCTTGTTGTGCTCCTCGGCGGTCTTCGCAGAGTCGTCCATCCGGGCCTGGGCGGCGGCGCGGGCGCGGTCGACCGCGGCCTGGACCTCGGCCTTGCTGCGCGCGGGCACCGGCACGGACGGCGTCTCGACCTTCTTGGAGCGCTTCTTCTTCTTGGCCTCGCGCGGGGCGGGGATCTCGGCGATGTCGGGCATCCGCGCGGCGAGGTCGCCGCGGTTGTGCACGAGGATGCGAGAGCCGCCGTCGCGGAAGATCACCTCGACCTTGTTGTCGGGCAACTGCTCGATCACGAAGCCGATATCGAACGCCGGGTGGTGCACGACGTCGCCGTCTTCGTAGGTGTCGCGGATCGAGAACGGCCGGGTGTTCGCGAGGTCGGCGTCGGTCGCCCGCGCCATCGCATCCTCCCAGGTCAGCCGCTTCGAGGACGACTTCTTGCCGCTGCCATCCCCCTCACCTTCGGCCCCGTCCCCCCGCGGCTTGCGGTAGGCATGCACCTCGCCGCAGACGACGCACTGCACGCGCCGCACCTCGTCCTCGTACATGCTGATGATCGTGTGAGTCGTGTCCGCTTTGCAGCGTGGAGACGGGCAGTAAGCCTCGATCTCGCCGCCGATCTCATCAGCTTCTTCTTCGAAGATGGAGTCCATCTCTGCCAGCCCTCTTCTTGGACGAGTACCGATCTAACTACATGTAAGGACTGTCCAACCGTATACTCCGGATGGATGTCTTATAAGTCAGCCGTCTAACATAAACCCAGCAGTCCGACAACCTTCGGTAGTCACAAGTGTTCTCGGAAGTGGCAGGATTCGCTGCAAGTGCGCCGTCTGTTGCTCGTGAACGCCTTGATCTTCGCGGTGTTGGCCGCGGTCGTGGCATTCGCGTACTTCGGCTGGTCGAACAGCCCTGCCGTTGCCCTGCGAGACGAGCAGATGAAGCTCCTGAACGAGCTCGCGGTCGAGAAGATCGTCAACATCGAATCGAACGTCGCAGAGGCCGACAACCGGATCCTGAAGGTCGTCCGGCTCGACCAGCTCGACAAGCTGGAAGAGCAGGTCAAGTCGACCGGCGCCGCGGTGGCCAGCGTGTTCGTGCTCGATGCCGACCTGAAGCCCGTCCTGAACGGCTCGATCGATCTGACCAGCCGGGCCCAGGCGGAAGCCGTGGAGACGCGTGACTGGTACGTCGCGCACGGGTTCGGGCTCGACCGGGCGCGCCTTGCCAAGCTCCCCCTCGAGCAGCCCATGCATCACTACGGCACGCGGCGCGACGGTAACCCCTACCTCCTGTCGTACGAGCGCAAGCTGGCCGACGGCAAGAGCTACTACGTCGTGGTCGAGGACGACCTCAACCACTTCATCAACTTCATGATCCCCCAGTTCTTCCTGGGCTCGGCACCGCGGTTCCTCTACCAGGTCGTCGATGACCACGGCGTCGTGAAGCAGGGCTGGCCGTTCAACTACGAGAAGGAAGCACTCAAGGCCCAGATCGCGTTCACCATGCTCGATGGCTGGTACCTGCGCATCGCGGAGGGCAACGACACGGCCGAGAAGAAGGTCCGCGACAAGCAGCTGGTCGATTCGCTGCTGCTCGGCGGCGCCGTCGCGATCATCCTGCTCGGCCTCGGTCTCCTCGCGATCGCGATCCGGCGCGAGCGCCGCTCGAACGAGCTGAAGAGCGACTTCATCTCGAACGTGTCGCACGAGCTCAAGACGCCGCTCGCGATCATCTCGATGTTCGGAGAGATGCTCGCGAACAACAAGACGAAGTCTCCCGAGCAGGCGACCGAGTACGCGGAGATCATCTGGCGCGAATCGGTCCGGCTCGGCCGGCTGATCGATAACGTCCTCGACTTCGCGAAGATCGAGCGCGGGATGGGCGTGTACGAGTTCGCCGAGTCCGACATCGTCGAGGTCGTCGAGCGCGCGATCGATCTCGCGACGCGCCGGCTGCAGACGGCGAACATGGCGCTCGAGGCGCACATCGGCGAGGACATCCCGCTAGTCCAGCTCGACGCGAACGCGTTCACGCTCGCCGTCCTCAACCTCGTCGACAACGCGATCAAGTACGCCGGCGACGGCAAGAAGATCGAGCTGTCGCTCCGGCGCGAGGGCGAGCGCGTCGTGCTCGCGATCAAAGATTTCGGCCCGGGGATCCCGCTCGAGGAGCAGGTCCGGATCTTCGAGCGGTTCTATCGCGCGAAGGAGATGCGGCTGAAGCCGATCCGCGGCTCGGGCATCGGCCTCGCGCTCGTCCAGCACATCGCGCGCGCGCACGGCGGAGACATCACGGTCGACAGCACGCCGGGAAACGGCGCCACGTTCCAGCTCTGGCTGCCGATCTGATAGAACTAGGGGCGACGGATGAGCGAAGAGCCGGCGAAGAAGCGCATCCTCGTGATCGAGGACGAGCCCGACATCGTGCGCGGCATCCGCGATGCCCTCACGTTCGAAGGCTTCGAGGTCGATGCGCGCGGTACAGGTGCGGAGGGGCTCGCGGCCGCGATGGATTGGGCACCCGATTGCGTGCTGCTCGATCTGATGCTGCCCGACGACAACGGCTATCGGGTGTGCGAGACGCTGCGCCAGCGCGACGAGACCGTGCCGATCATCATCCTGACCGCGAAGGCGCAGGAGAGCGACAAGATCCGCGGCCTCGACGCGGGCGCGGATGACTACGTCACCAAGCCATTCTCGGTCGCCGAGCTGATCGCGCGGATCAACGCGATCTTCCGGCGCCAGGCGCGGATGAGCTCGCACTCCGACGAGACGTTCAACATCGGCAGCTGGCAGATCAACGCGCGCAAGCACGTGATGACGAAGGGCCGGACCTCGAAGCGCCTGACGTTCTACGAGCTCGAGGTCCTGAAGCTCCTGCGCGAGCGCTCCGACGAGACCGTGTCGCGCGACGAGCTACTCGAGAAGGTGTGGGGCATGCAGGCATCGCCGACCTCGCGCACCGTCGACAACTTCATCGTCAAGCTTCGCCGCAAGCTCGAAGAAGACCAGAAGAACCCGCGCCACATCCTCACGGTCTACGGGCTCGGCTACAAGCTCGTGCCCTGAGCCGCATGCTCTCTCGGATCGGCCAATACGAGGTCGTAGGGCTGCTCGCGATCGGCGGGGAGGGCCGGGAGGTCCTGCTCGCGAAGAGCCCGTCGGGCGCGCCGGTCGCGATCAAGAAGCGGCCACACACGGCGGCACGCACGATGTCGCAAGCGCGCCACCCGAACCTGGTCGACGAGATCGAGCTCGTCGCGGTCGGCGACGACCTCTACACCGTGATGGAGTACCTCGAGGGCGAGAACCTCGCGGGGCTGCTCCGCCGGCTGATCAAGCGCCACGAGCGGATCTCGATCGGGCTCGCCGCGCACATGATCGCCGAGATCTGTGACGGCCTCCACGCGGCGCACCTCGCCGGCGAGCTCCATCGCGCGGTGTCCCCCGAGACCGTGTTCATCACGTACGGCGGCGAGCTCAAGCTGCTCGATCTCGGCGTCGCGATCGCCGACTCGGAGTCGCTGTATCGCTCGCCCGAGCAGGCGAGCAGCCGACCGCTCGGCCGCCAGTCCGACGTCTACTCGCTCGGCCTCGTGCTCTACGAGCTGACCACGCTGCGCCGGGTGTTCTCGACGCCGCACCAGCTCGGGCTCCCGATCCCGCCGCCGAGCTCGCAGACCGAGAGCTATCCACCACAGCTCGACTCGATCTGCATGCAGGCGCTCGCTCACGATCCGGCGGAGCGGTTTCGCAGCGCGGCCGAGATGCGCGATGCGCTGCTCGTCACCGCGGGCGCGCTCGATTCGTCGGGCGACCCGGCGCAGGCACTGGCGTCGAAGCTGATGCGCCTGTTCGGCGATCGGATCGCGGCGAAGCGCCAGCTGCTCGACCGCGTGCGCGTCGGCCAGCCGCTCGGCGATCTGGTCCCGACCGAGGTCGACGAGGAGATCGAGGTCCCTCCGATCTTGCGTGACGAAACCCACGGCGCGACGATCGAAGACGCCGACTTGCGCGCGCCGGAGCTCGCCCAGATCGCGCGCGTCTCGCGCCGGCAGGTGGCCGAGGTCGACGAGGAGCTCGTCACGGGCAAGCCGTGGAGCTCGCGGCCGCCCGCGCTGCCGCTCGCGGCGGCCGACTCCGGGGTCCTGGTGAAAGCGCGGCCCGCGGAGACCCGCACCGTGCCACCGGACAATGGCGAGGAACCCGCGGGATTTCGCTGGGGTGTGTTGCTCCTGTTCATCCTCGCGATCGCAGGCGGCGGCGCCGCGGGAGCGTGGCTGCGCTTGTACTACTGATTTTCGGGATGAAAACGGTCGCTCGAGCGACCGACTCCCCGATGCGTCTCGTCGCTTTGATGGTCGTGGCGGCTGCGGCTCCGGCTGCAGCAGCACCGTGTGCGGTGGAGGTGGTGCGTGCACCTGACGGCGTGCGCGAGGTCATCGATCACTACGTGGCAGCGGAGCCGCAATGCGCGGCATCGCTCGAGGTCCGGATCGTCGAGACCGACGAAGGGCTCTACGTCGTCGCGCAGGATCGCGAGGGCCGCGTGCGCGATCGCGTCGTTCCAGATGCGCGGGCCGCGGGGGTCGTGATCGCGAGCTGGGCGGCTGACGAGTCCGTCGCGTTCTCGCATGCGCCCGCACCGATCATCGCGACCGCGAAGCCGGAGACCAGCGACGAGATCGGCGAAGAGGCCCGCGTCGAACGGACGCCTGCGAGGCGGCCGTGGAGCGAGCATCAGTGGATCCGGTTCGGCAGGATCGGGGGCATCGGAGGGGCGATGCTGTCGGTCAGCACCAATATGGGCGAGCGTTCGATCTCGAACGGGGCGCGCGGCAGCGTGGGCGTGTGGACGCGCGGTGCGTGGACGATCGACGCATCCTTCGATTTCGTCGACGACTTGCCTCTCGCACTCGCGTACGGAGATGGGAACGGACTTCTCTCGGTGCGCGAGTACAACGCGATCGCGAGCCTCGGGTACGTGTTGCGCACGGGGCGGTGGTCGGTGACCCCAGCGCTCGGTCTCGGCCTGCGTCGCGCGACGTTGCTCTACGTCGCGGACCCGTTCGACTCGATGTATCCGTTCGGGGTCGATCACACCGGCTTCTTTGTCGTGGCCCAGGCATCCGCGCTCGCTGCGGTCGACTTCGCAGACCGGGTTCAGCTCACGGTGCAGGTGACCTCGATGCTCCACTCCGATCCCTGGCAGATGCGCGAGAACCTCGAGTTGGTCTGGATCGCTGGCCTCGGAGGGGCACTGTGAAGGCGGCAATCTTCGTCGCGATCGCGTCGGCGACCGCGAGTGCAGCTCCTTGTGCGGTCGAGATCGTCCGCGCACCCGAGGGGGTTCGCGAAGTCGTCGATCACTGGGTCGCCGCCGAACCGAAGTGCGCCGCGAGGCTCGAGGTCCGGATCGTCGCGACCAAGCAAGGGCTCTACGTGATCGCGCGCGACGGCGGCGGCCGCGTCCACGATCGCGTCGTGCCCGACGCGCAGACCGCCGGCGTGTTGATCGCCAGCTGGGCCGCCGATGATTCGATACCCGGCGTCTCGGCGCCGAGCGTGAGCACGCCGGCCCCGATCATCGCGACCGCGAGACCCATCGCCAGCGATCCAGGGGAAAGCGTGGAGGTCGAGGCGGCGCCGCTACTTCGACCGACCGAGAAGCGATGGATCCGGGTGACCGGCGACGAGGGGCTCCTTTCCGCGACGCTGTCGCCCGGGCCAAAAGATGGCGTCGTGCCTCACTCGGACGGCGTGCGAGCTTCGGTCGGGGTGTGGACGCGCGATGCGTGGACGGTCGACGTATCCGCCGACTACGTGTCGTCGAGGCCCTCGCCCTACACCCTCGCCACGGTGCGCGAGGTCAACGCGTTCGCGAATCTCGGCTACGCGATCCATCATGGCATCTGGTCGCTGACGCCGTCGATCGGGGCTGGCTTGCGCTATGCGTCGTTCAACGACGGGTTGGGCTATCCGATGGCCCCGTCGCCCGACCACGGCAACGTGATGCCGGTCGCACAGGGTACGCTGCTCGGCGGCTACAGCGTGACGGAACGCATCCAGCTCGTCCTCGGAATGAGTGCGGTCGTGCATCCGGATCTGTACGACATCGGCGAGAATCTGGAGCTGGAATGGCTCGGTGGCGTTGGAGTGGCGATGTGAAACGGGCGGAGCTGATCCAGCTCCGAGCCGAGGTCGACCCGTCGGAACTGTCCGACGAGGCGGTCGTCGCGGCGTGCGCGACCGGCGACCGCGCGGCGCGTGGCATGTTGTTCGAGCGCTACTTCAGGGACGTCCATCGCTTCGTCGATCGGATGCGCGGCAGCGACCCGGATGAAGTCGACGACCTCGTTCACTCGACGTTCGTCGCGGCATTTGCGGCGGCCGCGCGGTACCGCGACGGAAACGTGCGCGGCTGGCTGTACGGGATCGCGGCCAACCTGACGCGGACCTACGCGCGCAAGGAGATCCGGCGCAAGCGGATGTTCGAGATGGTCGCGGAGCTGGGTGAGCCAGTGCGCGCACTCGACCCCGACGATCGTCACCTGCTCGCGCAACTCCCCGCGGCACTCGAGGCCTTGCCGCACGATCACCGCGTCGTGTTCGTGCTGGTCGATCTCGAGCAGGAGCGTGGCAGCGACGCGGCGAGGATGCTCGGCATCCCGCAAGGCACGCTGTGGCGTCGGCTGTACGACGCGAGGCGTGCCGTGCGCCGCACGCTGACCGGAGGTGACACGTGAAGTGCCCGTCCTCCGAACGCCTCGCAGCGGCGACGCTCGGTGCAGATCCGAGTGCGTTGGTTCATGCCGAGCGATGCGAGCACTGCAGCGCGGAGCTCGCCGCGATGGTCGAGGTCGCCGCGTTCGCGCGGCGCGCGCCGGTGCGGACCGCGAGCGCAGATCGGCGCGCGCGGATCGCGGCGCTCGTGATGGCGAGTGCCGACGTGGTCGCGGTCGAGCCGGCGGTGCGGCGCTCGCGCGTGCCCGTTGCGATGTTCGCTGGTGCCGCGCTCGCGGCGGCGATCGTGCTCGTCGCGTGGCAGCTCCGGCCAGCTCCGGCGCAATACGCGCTCGCCTGGCCGGTGGTGGCGCCGCGCGTACTGGCGCCGCAGGTCGCTCCGCAGATCGCGAGCACGGCTTCGCCGCCACCGATCGACGAGGTCGCGCCAGGCGTTCATCACGAGCCCCGTGCGCCGATTCCTGTTCCCCCGTCGGTCGCGGCGACGAAGGCGGGCGCAGCCACGGCGACGTCTCGCGTGTTCGCGGGATCGCAACAGCACGAGCGCGAAGGCCAGGTCACCCGCGATCTCGTCACGCTCGAGCCACGCCCGATCGTCGCGCGGGCGCGCGTCGTCGATCCGACCGCGCCGACCGCGTTCGAACGTGGCTGGACCGCGCTGCGCGAGGGGCGCTACGCCGATGCGATCGCTGAATTCGATCAGGTGACGGATCCAGCAGTCGGCGAGGACGCGGCGTACTGGGCCGCGATCGCGAGCGCGCGTGGCGGCAACAAGGCCGATGCGACGCGCCGGCTCACCGCATTCATCGCGAGCTACCCGGCGTCGGAGCGGATCGGCGAAGCGCGCGCGTTGCTCGTCGGGCTGACGCGCTAGCTCACGGATGCAGGATGATCGTGCGGACGTACTGGCCGTTCGCGCCGTAGATCGCCTTCGCGAGGCCGTTCGAGCTCATGACCTCGAACGGACCGCGCGGCACCACGGGCGGCATCGCGGGCGCGAGGTTCGGCGGGAGAGTGCCAACTCCACCGGTGACGGTTTCGAGCGCAGTCGTGGACAGGCTGTCGAAGTGGTTCATGCGCCGCACAAGTGCATCGGATGTGCCCGCACGGTCGCGAACGATCCTGCGTGTTTCGGCGACAGCAACGGTCGCCGGCAGCTGGGGTTGTAGCCGCGTTCTGCGGTTTACGTTCGGCTAGTCGTCGTCGAGGTGACCGCTCAGCTTGAGCTTGTTCTTCGCCGCTTTCGCGAGCTTGCTGCGCGGGCGCTCGTCGATGATGCCCTGGAGCAGCTCCGCGCCGAGCTCCTCGTTCGACGCGTCGCCGGACTCGATCAACCGGAAGCCAAGGCCGTACAGGATCTCGTCCGTGATGTCGTTCGACTTCGCGAGCTGCTTCGCGACCGGATAGCCCTTCGCGGCGAGCACGGCGAACTGCGCGAACACCGGATCGTCGGCGCGCGTGGAGCGCACGATGCCTTCGCCCGCGGCCTCGAGTGACAGCATCGCGAGGAAGAACCGCTGGTCATCGTCGATCGCCGCGTCGAGGTCGGCGCGCGACCGCATCAGCGGCTTGAGCGAGCCGAACGCCTCGACCGGCTTGCCTGCCTTGCGCAGCCGCTTCGCGCGCTCGAACAGGAGCTCGACGTGCTTGTGCGGCGCGACGTCCGCGATCAGCTCGCCGAGCACGCGCTCGACCAGGATCGCGTCCGCCTCGGCCTTGCCCTTCGCGCTCTTCTCGCTGAGCTCGCGGAGCCGCTCGACGAGCTGCTCGATCGCCGCGTTCGACACGTTGCCGCGGTGGCCGCGGATCACGCCGGCGTAGCGGCGCGCGATCTGTTCGTCGTCGGTGTCGAGCAGCGCCTTGACGAGCGGCATCACCGCCTCGGGCGCCTTCGCGAGCCCGCGCGCCGCGGCGTCGCGCGCCGTCGGATCGTCGCCGCCGAGCGCCTCGACGAGCATCTTCACTGCGGAGGCGCCGCCACCGGCGGGCATCCGCTCCATCGCGAGCTTCTGCGCCGCGACGTTCTTCGACTTCGCGAGCGCCGCGAACGACTTCGCGAGCGACTCCGGGATCCGCGCGCCGCGCAGCGTGTCGACCGCCGATTGCGCGACCGCGAAGTCGTCGCTGTCGGCGTATTCGATCAGCGTCTCGATCACCTTCTCGGTCCCCTTCGCCTCGCTGGTCGCGACGATCCGGCGCAGGCCGGCGATCGCCGCGAGGCGGATCGGGCGCGGCTCCTCGGCATCGGCGTACTTGAGCAGCAGCGATTGGGTCGACGGTCGCGCGAGGTAGCCGATCAGCCGGAGCAGCGCGCCGAGCTGAGCGATGCCGCTGGCGACCTCGGGTGCGCGCAGCGGATCGGGCGCCGCGAGCACGCCGTGCCCGTTCGTGCCGTTCGCCGCCTTCTTCTTCGCCGCCTTCTTCGCCGCGTCCTTGTTCTCTTTGATGACCTTGTCGGCCGCCTTCTCGGCGTGGGCCCAGGCCTTGTGCAGTTCTTTCGCCGCCTCGCCGGCGCGGCCGATCGCGCTCTTCTCGACCTGGTTCGCGAGCTTCTCGTTGTCCTTGTCGAGCTCCGCGCGCACGAGCTGGAGCGCCTGCTCGCCGAACTCCGGGTCGGCCAGCTGGTCGAGCACTGCTTCGATCGCCGGTTGGGTGCCTCGGCGGAGCAGCAGCTGCGCCATCACCCGGCGCGCGCCCACCGAGCCGGCACGGACCTCCTTGCGCAGCGTCGATTCGGCCTCGGCACCTTGCTGGGCGAGCAGCGTCGCGGCGCGCTCGGCGAGCGTGTCGTCGTCGCCGCGGAGCAGCGGGACGAGGTTCGGTGCGATACCGCTCGCGCCGAGATCCGCGAGGCCCTCGAGCGCGATCCGGCGGACGACCGCATCGTGATCCGCGAGCCGCGAGGTCAGCGCCGACATCACGGACTTGTCCCCCTTGCCGACGGCCGCCAGGACCGTCGTCGCCGCCGCGCGCAGCTCGACCTTGTCCGAGTCGAGCAAATCGATGATCGCGCCTCCGAGATTCTTACCCATCGGCGCGAAGCAGACACCGCCGGTCAGGCGTTGTAAAGGCCGGCGAGCCAGAGCGCCACGCCGAGGACGATCAGACCGCCGGCCGGCATGCTCCAGCGCCGGAACACCACGGCCGCCGCGCCCGCGAGAGCCAGGACAATTCCGAGGCCTGCGAGCACCGCCATCAAGATCGAAGGCCGTGGATCCTCGGCTAACCGCCCGGCAAACCACGGTTCGGGCGTGGCGCCAGCCTCGAGCTTCGCGATCTGTGCATCGGCCTCGGCGAGGTCGGCGGCGTGCGGCTGCCACAAGGACCGGGTCGCGCGCGCGGCGCTGCGGATCGCGCGCCAGGCGAGCAACGCGTTCGGGCCGGTCGCGAGCCCGCGCAGCTTCGCGTACGCCGCATCGACGTGCGGGGCGAGCGGTACGTACCAGCGCGCGGCGGCCTCGTACGACCGGATCGCCTCGGCGGGCTTGCCGCGCAGCATCCAGTCGTCGCCCTGCGCGAGCGCGCGGCGGCCGGAGACCACGGCACGCAGGCCGATCACGGCCATCACCGCAAATGCGATCGCGGCGATCGCGACGATCCGGTTCTTGCGGGTCATGCGAAGTCCCGGCGCTGGAACAACAGGCACGCGATCGCGAGCAGGCCGACGATCCAGCCGAGCGCGTGCAGCGAGGCGAGCCCGACGTAGCCCCACGTGATGAAGTCGCCGTGGACCGTCACGGTCGCGCCCTCGACGATCCGCCCCGACGGCGAGAACAGGTGGATGTCGGGCACGATCTCGAGCGCGATCCGCGCGGTCGTCTTGATCCACGGCGAGCCGTGCGCGATCGCGGCCTCGATGTCGGGCGTGACCCGGCCGAGCCCCCACATCGCGAGCGCGAAGATGCCCGACAGGAACGGGGTCGAGAACGACGAGAAGAAGATCGCGATCGACGCGACCGTCAGGACCTCGAACCACGCGAGCACGACCGCCTTCACGACCGCGCTCGACACGCCGACGCCCTGCAACGTCAGCATGCCCGCCATCGCGACCGCGAACAGCCCGACGAGGATCGTCAGCACGATCGCCATGCCGGCGTACTTGCCGACGACGAATTCCCAGCGCTCGATCGGCTTCGACACGATCGCGTGGATCGTGCGGCGCTGGACCTCGGTGTAGAGCAGGAACACGCCGAGGAAGATCGCGGTCAGCGAGCCGAACAGCGAGATGCCGGCGAGGCCGATGTCGCGCGCGACCCGGTCCTGCTCGTGCAACGACATCTGGCCGAGCACGATCGACAACAGATTCGCGCCGGCGACCAGCACGATGATCCCGTAGAGCACGCGGATCCGCGCCGCCTCGCGGAACGTGTTGAGCGCGATCGCCCAGATCCGGCCGAGCATCACACCCGTCCTTCGGTCGCCGCGCTCGCGGTATCGGCGCCGGCGATCTGACGCATGAACAGATCCTCGAGCGTCTCGTGGCGGGGCTCGACCGCGAGCACCTTCGCGCCGGCCGCGTGCGCGCGCTCGAGCCACGCGTCGATGTCGGCGTCCGCTCCGAGCGTGACCGCGAGCTCGTCGGCGACCCGGCGGATCCGCGATGCACCCGCGGTGAGCTCGTCGACTGGCGCCTCCGCCGCGATCCGGACCTTGAGATCGAAGCCGAGGACGGTCCGCTTCACGAGCTCGGCGGGCGTGCCCGTCGACTGGAGCGCGCCGCGCGCGACGATCGCGACCTGATCGGCGATCGCCTCGATGTCGGTCAGGATGTGCGACGAGAACAGCACGGTCTTGCCGTTGTCGCGGAGCTCGAGGATGAGATCGCGGACTTCCTTGCGCCCGATCGGATCGAGGCCGCTCGTCGGCTCGTCGAGGACGACGACCTCCGGATCGTTCATCAGCGCCTGGGCGAGGCCCGCGCGCTGCAGCATGCCCTTCGAGAACTTCTTGAGGCTCTGCGTCCGCGCCCGGCCGAGCCCGACCCGCTCGATCAGCTCGTCCGCGCGCTTCTTCCGCGCCGCGCTGTCGAGGCCGAACAGCCGGCCGGCGAGATCGAGCAGCTCGCCGATCGTGAGGTAGTCGTAGAAGTACGGCGACTCCGGCAGGAAGCCGACCTTCGCGCGCGCGGCGCGGCTCGGGATCTTGTGGCCGAGGATCGTCGCGGAGCCACCGCTCGGCCGGATCAGGCCCATCAGCGTGCGGATCGTCGTGGTCTTGCCGGCGCCGTTCGGGCCGACGAAGCCGAAGATGTGACCGCGCTGGACCGAGAACGAGATGCCGCGCAGCGCTTCGACCTTCTTGCGGCGAAACGGCGTGCGGTACGTCTTCCGCAGCTCGCGAACGTCAATGACGGTGTCTGACGCGCTCACGCTCGCGCAGACATTACCTCATCGTGTAAACGAACGACACGATGCCGCAGGCCGGGATGCCCTGGCCGCCGACCATGTATGGCCTGTAGCGCCACGTCGCGATCCCTGCTTTCAGCGAGGCGTCGTACTCCGCGTAGCCAGTCGTGTGGAGCTGGCGCGCCGACGACACGTTGCCGCTCGCGTCGAGACAGACCTGGAACGTCGAGCGGAGCTTGTCGAGCTGGTGGAATTGCATGTCGCTCTTCGTCGCGCCCGAGGGCTGCATCTGGGTGTCGCCGGAGATCCGGAGGCCCATCAACACCGTCGGCAGGAGGTCGACCTTCTTTTGCTCGACCTTTTTCTGCTCCACGACCGGCGGACCGCAGTCCACCGTGCACGGTCCATCGGTGATGCCGGGCGTGGTGCCGGAGCCTTCGCCGGAACCCGAGCCGAGCCCGTTGCCGGACTGACCGTCGGTCGTGTCGGGCACCACGGCGGTGTCGGGCTTCGCGGGCGTCTCCGGCGGGGTCACGAGGTCGCGGGTGATGTGCTTCTTGTGCTCGAACGGCTTCGCGGCTTTCGGGGCCGGGCTGCCCTCCGAGGCAGGAGGGGGCGGTGGCACGTAGCCGATCGTGACGTCCCGGCGCCCGGGCTCGAGCCTATCGAGATGCCAGGCGCCGAGGAACAGCAGCGCGACGACGAGACCGGTGTGGAAGACGATGGATGGGATGACGAGCCAACGGCGCATGGATGTGCCGACGCACGACCTTGGACAACGGTCCCTGGCAGCCGATCACCGCCGTGCGGTCGTGGTCACAGGAGGTGTCGCAGGCTATCGTCCAGGTCGCCGTGACCGGGGCTCTCGTAGTCTTTACGCTGACGTACCTGGTCATCGCGAGCCGGCAGTTCGAGTTCGTCAAGCTCGACCGGCCCGCCGCGACGATCGTCGGCGGCGTCGCGATGGTCCTGTTCGGCGGGCTGCCGCTCGAGGCCGCGCTGTCGGCGATCGACCTCCACGTCGTCGTCCTCTTGCTCGGCGTGCTCGTGATGGCGGCGTATCTCCAGGAGGCCCAGTTCTTCCGCTACGCCGCCTACCTCGTGCTCACTCGCGCGAGCTCCGCGCGCCGCCTGCTGTTCGGGTTGATCTTCGTCTCCGGTGCGCTGTCGGCGCTGCTCCTCAACGACACGGTGTGCGTCGTGCTGACGCCGCTCGTCGTCGGCGTCGTCGTCGAGGCCGGCCTGCCGGCGCTGCCGTACTTGCTCGCGCTCGCATCGGCGGCGAACGTCGGTGGCGTCGTCAGCTTCTCCGGCAATCCGCAGAACATGATCGTCGGCGCTGCGGCGCACGGCACGATCGGGTTCGCGCAATATCTCGTGCTGACGCTGCCGGTCGGCGTCGCCTGCCTCGCGGCGAATGCGGCGCTGCTCGGGTTCATGTTCCGCAAGCAGCTCCCCGCGGGTCCGCTCGTCGATCGGTCACCGCCGAAGCCGGCGCTCGACAAGCAGCTCACGCTGAAGGCGCTGCTCGCGCTCGCGCTGTTCGCGGGCCTCGCGCTGTTCGGCGTCAAGCTCGCGGGCGCGGCGATCTGCGCGGCCGCGATCCTGATGGTCGTGTCGCGCCGCGGTGCGAGCGGTGCATTCGCGATCGTCGACTGGACGCTGCTGTTGTTCTTCGGCGGGCTGTTCGTCGTCGTCGCCGGCGTCCAGCACGCCGGCATCATCGACCGGCTGTTCCATTCGATCGAGCCGGTGATCGCGCGCGGTGACCTCGTCGGCGACCTCGCGTTCATCGGGCTCGTCGTGATCGGCTCTCAGATCGTCTCGAACGTGCCGCTCGTCCTCGTCGCGGTCGCGTGGGTTCCGCACATGCCCGATCCGACGTGGGGGTACATCATGCTCGCGGTCGCGTCGACGCTCGCCGGTAACCTCACGCTGTTCGGCTCGGTCGCGAACATCATCGTGCTCGAGTCCGCGGGCCCGCGCGGCGAGATCGGGTTTCGCAAGTTCCTGCGCTACGGCGGCGTGATCGCCATCGTCGACCTCGTGCTCGCGTTCGCGATCCTCGGCGGCGAACGTGCGCTCGGCGTGTTCCGCTTGCTGGGTCTGTAGCGTTGACCTTGACCTCGACGTGAACCTGAACCTGAACGCCACCGTGAACCTCGACGTCGTCGCGTCCTGACGAGCGGCCTGTAGCGGCCGGCGCTGATCCGTCCGAACGATCATCCCGAGGCTGGGAGCGGCGTCAAACATCGTCGTTCGCGAGCCTCGATCGTTCGAAGGACGCACGTGCCGTCGAGGTCCATGTCAACGGTGGCGTTCAGGTTCAGGTTCAGGTCAACGTCGACGTTTACACGTTCGGCGTCGGCGCTTCGGCGTTCCACGCGAACCGCCAGCGGACGCGGCCGTGATGGATGCGCACGGCCTCGGCCTTCGCGATCGCGGGAAAGTCGGGTTGCTCGGTGAGCAGCGCGCCGACCGCGGACAGCCCCGGTTCGTGACCGAACACCATGACGAGCGCGTCCTCCGGCAGCTTCGCGAGCGCGGCGGCGACCTCGCGCGGGTGACCCTCGGGCGCGAGCTCCGGCACGCTCTCGACGAGGGTCGTGATGCCGAGCGCGAGCGCGACGAGCTCCGCGGTCTGGATCGCTCGAACCAGTGGTGACGACCAGATCAGGGTGGGCTCGCAGTCGTGCCAGCGCAGCCGATCGCCGAGAGCGCGCGCCTGCGCACGGCCCTCCGCCGTGAGGTGGCGGTTCGGGTCGCGGACCGCGAGCGTCTCGTCGATCGCGG
>Ga0070679_100001314_pt1 | contig 21904 bp, 18 predicted proteins | sample KBSC63BmetaG_FD_65652 | JGI IMG/M metagenome (GOLD analysis project Ga0070679, IMG submission 65652) | Corn rhizosphere microbial communities from Kellogg Biological Station, Michigan, USA - KBS C6-3B metaG | ecosystem: Host-associated > Plants > Roots > Rhizosphere | place: USA: Michigan... | reverse complement strand
GGCGACAGGCCGAGGTGCAGGATGCCGCCGGGCACGAGATCGTGGCGCCCGTGCGCGTAGGCCACCGCGTCGGCGATGTCGGCGGCGAGCAGCATCGCCGCGTCGAGTGGCAGCGGCCCGTCGGTGATGAGCACGCCGGCCGTCGCCGCGCGCAGCCAATCGCTGACGAGAAAGTAGGTGTCGCCCTCAGCGCCGAGCTCGTGCGCGTGCGCGATGCGCGGGTAGTTGAGCCGCGCCCAGCCGTTGGCCGCGCGCACCAGCCGCCCGAGCGCCGCGCGCTCCTTGCCGAGCTCGGCGTCGACGACGAGGAGCGAGAAGTCCTTCTCGAACCCGGCGTCGCCGAACACACGCGCACGATGCAGCGCACCGACGGGGCCATTGGCGACCCGCTCGCCGCAAACAAAGCGTCCGAGCGCCCTCGGCTCCCCCATGTGCGGCTGCATTCGTAGCATGCGCCGCGCACGAGATCGATGGTGCGGTTAACAAAAGTTTTAAGAGAAAAGCTCGACCGCTTCGCGGAGCGTCGCGTCGTAATCGCCGCCGAGATGAAACGTGAAGTGCTCGTCCCAATCCGGCGGTCGCGAGCGATGGCCGAGCAGCCACGGCCCCATTCCGACCACGCCCTCATCGGCGGCGCAGCCGAACCACGCGGCGTACGCGCTTTGCCGGACAGCGAGCGGCAACCCGTCGTCGCGCAGGCCGAATTCGCCGACGACGAGCGGCCTCGACACGCGGCGCGCGGCCTCGGTGATGGCCGCGCAGCCGAAGCGCTCCTCGTCGCCGGCCGCGGCGCCGTGCTTCTCGGGGTAGAAGTGCAAGGAGGCGAGGTCGACGTCGGGCGAGTCGCGCGCGGCCTCGTCGCCGATCGAGATGAGCTGCTTGCAATGCGCCCGCACCGCCGCCGCGGCGAAGGCGATCCAGTCGTCGGGCGCGCCGCGCGGCTCGTTCATCAGCTCCCACGCGAGGATGGTCGCGTCGTCGCCGTAGCGCGTGCCCGTCACCGTGTTCTTGCGTGCGGCGAGCTGTCGCACGCGCGTGGCATAGGCCTCGCGCAGCTGCACGTCACCGTAGAAGCGGGCGGCGTAGCGCTCGGGATGGTCGCGATCGCCGTCGGCGACGGGGGTGCCGCGCCAGGCGAGCCACTGCGCGATCCCGCCGTACGACGGCCAGTAGTCGGCGAGCGCGAGGATGAGCCGGAGCCCGCGTTTCCTCGCTTCTGCGACGACAACATCCAACGCGCGCAGGCCGGGCTCGTACGGCGTGGCGAGATCGTCCTGCATCCGGCTCGACTTCCACGGCGCGTCGTTGAATCCCCACGTGCGCACGACCGGCAGACCGAGCGCGACCGCGGCGTCGAGCGCCTCGAGCGCGTGCGCCGGCGTCCCCTGCCCGACCTCGTCGGCGAGGTAGTAGGCGTTGGCGAGGACGAAGCGCCACGGTCGTCCGGCGCGGAGCAACTGCGCGCCATCGCTGGTAATCAAGTCCAAACCGCCGCAGCGTACCACGTGCTATTGTCGACGCGTGCAGCCGTCCGACGACGCCGGGCCCGAGGCCGCCGCCAAGATCCGCTTCGTGCGTCGCCGCGCCTTCGCGGTCTTCCGCGCGCATGGATATCGCGAGGTTCTGCCGGCCACGCTCGATCCCGCGGGCCAGGCCGCCCGGCTCGGCGAGCCGCCGCTCGGCGGGCCGCAGGGGCGCGAGCTGCGCGGCGACGTGCAGGCGGCGCTGGCCCGGGTCTATGCCGACTCGAGCGATCGCGGCAAGTTCGCGCGCTACATGATGGCCGGTACCATCTTCAGTGACGACGCCGGCCGCGCGCCTTCGTACGAAGTTTCGTGCGGCGTCATCTTCGGCACGCCCGGGCCGGCAGCCGACGCCGAGGTCGGCGCGCTCGCGCTCTCGCTCGGCAGCGACCCCGGGCTGTCGCATCCGGAGCTCGTGGTCTCGACGCTCGGCGAGCCTGCAGATCTTGCACGCTACGTGACGGCGATCGGCGAGCTGCGGCCGCTGTCGTGCGATCGGTGCCAGGCGTCGCGCGACGCGCTGCGCTTCTTCGACTGCGAGGAAGAGGGGTGCCGCGCGCTGGCCGCGGCGGCGCCACTTCTGCGCGACTACGTGTCGACGCCGGCGCTCAAGCATCATGAAGGTTTCCTGGCGATGCTCGAGGTCGCCAAGGTGCCGGCGCGCGACGAGCCGCGCCTCCTGTTCGGCGGCGGGCGCTATCAGCGATCGATCCTCGAGCTGCGCGCCCGCGCCGCCGACGGCAGCCCACGCACGATCGCGCGCGGCGGCAGGCGCGACGGCCTCGTCGCCGCGCTGGGTGGACCGGCGACGCCCGCGATCGGGCTCTCGGTCGGCCACGTGCGCGCCGCCGAGTGCGTGGCGCCGGACGACGCCAGCTTCGAGCCCACCTGCGAGATCTTCATCGCCGCCCAGGGCCCGGCGGCGCGCGCATGGGCCTTTCGCGCCGCCGCCGCCGAGCGGGCGCGCGGCTTTCGCGTCGACGTCGATCTCGGCGAGGGGGGCTGGGCCGATCAGCTCTCGCGCGCCGATCGGTTGCGCGCGCGCGTGGTCGTGTTGTGCGGCGAGGGCGAGCGCAAGGCGGGCGAGCTGCAGGTGCGGAACATGGCCACGCGCGAGACCAGGCGCATCGCCGAGCACGAGCTCGCGTACGAGCTCAAGCGTCTCTTGCGCTGAACGGCGCTCGCGTTAGGCGGGAGTTTCGCGGTTCACGTCGTGTGAACCGGGCTGGGCGGGCCGAGGAAAAGCTTTTCCCCGACGAGGGCGGCGAAGACGCGGCGTCCCTGCGCGCGCAGGCGCGGCGGAATCCGGCGGCCGAGCGGCGCAAGCAGCTGCTTTCCGCGCGAGGTGCGCATCAGCGCGATGACGAACGCGACCGAGAGCAGCAACAACAGCCCACCGGGCATCACCACCACCGTCGCCAGCATCGTCAGCTTTCGCCCCACGACCGGATGCAGTGCATCCCGCGTACCGTCGATGCACGCGCGGCGCGTCAGCGCGGACGACGACGACGGAGCACGAAGCCGAGCAGCACGAAGAGGATCGCGCCGCCGGCGTAGGTCCACGTCGGCGCGCCGTGGCGCTCGCGATCGCCGAGCGGCGGCGCGTCCATCGCGAACGCCGGCTCGCCGGCGGCGAAGCGCACGTGATCGATGGGCGCCGCGTCGGTGAGGCCGATGGCGCTGACGTCGACGGTCGGCCCGTCGACGTGCACGCGCAACAGATGATGTACGGGCACGTACACGCGCTTGGCGGCGCGATCGTAGGCGCTGCACGTACGCTCGGCGTACAGCGGCGCCCCGCCGCCGCCCGATACGAAGTAGCGCACGCCGCGACGCTCCATGCGCGCATACGCGTGGTCGTGTCCGGCGAACACCGCGCGCACGTGGTGCTGCTCGAAGAGCGCGATCCAGTCGTTCTGCACGGGCGCGGCGCCGCAGTGGTCACCGAGCGACAGCGGCGGCTGATGCTCGAGCACGAAGATGTGCCCGACGCCGTCCCGGTCGGCGGCGTCGAGCGTCGCGCGCAGCCAGGCGGTCTCGGCGGGCGACGGCGTGTTGCCGTCGAGCACCACGAACTCGGCGGGGCCGAAGCGGAAGTGGTAATAGAGGCGCTCGCGTCCGTCGTCGGGCGGCACGAAGAAGTGGCGGAAGCGCGACGCCTCGGGATCGCGGTAGATCTCGTGGTTGCCGAGCGCCGGATAGAGCGGCACGTCGGCGAGCAGCGCGCGCTCGTCGGCGAAGAAGGTGGCCCAGCCTGCGTCGTCGCTGCCCCAGGGCGCGAAGTCGCCGGTGTAGAGGATGAGCTCGGGGGTCTGCGCGGCGGCGAGCTTGGCCAGCACCGGACCGACCGGGCCGGCGTTGCGCGTATCGCCGTAGACGACGAAGTCGAGGGTGTGCGCCTTGGGATCGGGCAGCGCCACGTCGCCGCCGCCGGCGTCCGCGCCGCCGACGAAGACGCGATAGGGCGCGCGCGTCGACGCCGGCAGGCCGCGCACGATCGCTTCGTGGTGCGTCCCCTGCGTCGCCACGCGTACGGCGCCGGCGCGCACTTCGGCGCTGGTCTCGCCCGCGGTGTCGAACACGACGGTGAAGCCGTCGGGGCGTACGTCCTGCACGTACGGGCCGACGGTGATCGACGTCGACGCCACCATCTCGGCGCGCGCCACGCCGGCAGCGGCAAGCGCGGCCACCACGATCGCGAGGCGCATCAGCGTCTGCGCGTGGCGATCGCCAGACGCCGCAGCCCCGCCGCCTTGGCCAGCTCCATCACCGCCACCACGCGGCCGTGATGCGTCGCCTCGTCGGCCTGCACCACCACCTGCGTCTCCGCGTCGCGCGCGCGCGCGTCGTCGAAGATCTTGCGCAGCGAATCGGGGCTCACTTCCTTGCCGTCGACGACCATCTTGCCGTCGGTGGTGATGGCGACGGTCACGTCCTTGGCGGTGGTCGAGATCTCCTTGGTCGCGCCCTTCGGGAGGTTCACGCGCACGCCGGCGCGCGCTCCGTCCGTCGCCATGACCGACGACGTCACCATGAAGATGATGAGCAAGACGAGGAAGATGTCGGTGAGCGGCGTGATGTTGATGTCGGCGAACAGATCGCCCTCGCCGTCACCGTCGCCCTTCGGTCCCGAGATCGCCATGGGGCCTACGCTTCCGACGGCGTCGTCTTGACCACCGCCGCCGGCGCCTCGATCACCCGCTCGGCTCCCGAGTTGCTGCGCGGATCGGGCTTCTGCTCGCGCAACAGCTCGACGAACTCCTCGGCCATCAGCTTGAGCTCGAGCGCCACGCGCGACAGGCGCGCCATGAAGTAGTTGTAGATGACCATCGCCTCGATGGCCACGATGATGCCGGCCGCCGTGGTGACGAGCGCCTCCGCGATGCCGGGGCCGACGACGTCGATGCCCGCCTGGTGGGTGGCGCCGATCTGCTTGAACGCGCGCAAGATGCCCCACACCGTGCCGAACAGGCCGATGAAGGGCGCGGTTGCGCCGATCGTCGCCAGGATCCAGAGCTGCCCTTTCATGGTCAACGCCACGCGCTGGCGCTCGCGATCCACCGCCGCCTCGAGCGCGCCTTCCGACGATCGCCCGTGCCGCTCGAAGCCGACCAGGAAGAACTCGGCCGCAAGCGAGGAGCTGCGCTCGCACGCCGCGCGCGCCTCGGCGACGGCGCCGCGATACAGGCAGCGCTTGACCGTCTCGGCGAGCGTGCGCGCGCGATCGAGGAACTTCCACAGCGCTGCCAAGCGCTCGATGCCCACCGCGAGCACGAGCACGGAGCACGTGAGGATGAGGCCGAGCGTGACGCCGCCCTCTTTCATCGCCTCCGTGAAGCCGTGCAGGTTCATCCGATTAGGTATAGGCGAAGAGTCATGGGCCGTCCAGCCGTCGGGCGCGCGCTCGACGGTTGCACGAAAATCGCCGACGGCCTGTAAGGGCTTGCTCCGCCTTCGCGAGCCCCCAGGATCACGCCATGGCGAGGCCGGGGGTGCTGATCCTGCTCTGCTGCTTGGGGCTGGCCGGCGGGCCGAGGGCTCCGTCCGCGCCGATCACCCTGCGCATGGCGGCGATCGCTCCCGAGAACACGCCGTGGGCGCGCATGCTCACCGACTTCACGGACGAGGTCGAGCGCGCCACCCACGGCCAGCTGCGCATCAAGTGGATCCTCAACGGCGCCGCCGGCGACGAGCAGAGCTCGCTCGAGCGCGTGCGCAACGGCGAGCTCTCGGGCCTCGCCGGCGCCATCTTCTGCCAGCACGTGGCGCCGTCGCTGCACGCGATCGAGGTCGCCGGGCTCGTCGAGAGCGACGACGAGGCGAGCCTGGTCTTGCAACACTTGCGGCCGAAGCTCGACGAGGAGACGCGCGCCACGCCGTTCGTGTTCCTCGCGCTCGGCACCGGCTTCGGCCACCGCGTGCTCTTCTCGCGCGAGCCGGTGCGCACGTTCGCCGAGCTCAAGACGGCGCGCAACTGGAGCTACGATCTCGACGAGGTCGAGCGCTCGCAGCTGGCGCTCATGGGCATCAAGCTCTTGCCGCTGCCGATCGACCAGGCCGGCGCCGCCTACGACCAGGGGCGCGTCGACGGCTTCCTCTCGGTGCCGGCGGCCGCCGTCGCGTTCCGCTACGGCGTCAAGGCGCGCTACTTCACCGACCTGCACAGCATGTTCCTGCCCGGCTGTCTCATCATCTCGCGTCCCACCTTCGAGAGCCTCGACGGCGACGCGCAGCGTGCGCTCAAGGACGCGGGCGATCGGCTGGCCGAGCGCTTCAACCGCCTCGGCCGGCAGCAGGAGGACGAGATGCTGAGCCGCGCCTTCCCGCGCGAAGGGCTGCGCGCCGTGCCCATGTCGGACGAGTTCCGGCGCGAGTACCTGGAGGCGGCGCGCGCGGCGAGCGCGCGGCTCGGCCTGATCCCGCTGCCGCTGGTGCGGCAGGTCAACACGATCCTGGCAGAGGCGCGCGCGCCGCCACGTGCGGCGGCGAAGTGAGCGGAGCGGACGAGGGCGACTGACGGCTGAGGAACACCGACGGTGGCAGCGGGAGGGGCAATGCGAGGACGGGCGGGCAAGATCGCGAGGCGCGTGCGACGCGCGGTCGCCTCCGTCGGCCTTGTCGTCGCCGTCGTCGTCGTCGTCACGCCCGCGATCGCGCGCGGCGGCGGCGGCGACCAGCTCGAGTATCGCGTGAAGGCCGAGTTCGTCGAGCGCTTCACGCGCTTCATCGAGTGGCCACCGACGGCGTTCGCCGGGCCCGACTCGCCCTTCGTCCTGTGCGTCATCGGCCGCACGCCGGTGGCCAACTTCCTCGAGGCGCTGGCGCAGTCGCGCCGCATCAAGGATCGCCGCGTCGAGCTGCGCCGCCTGCAGCCGAACGCCGATCTGTCGGGCTGCCACCTCGTCTTCATCGCCTCCGACGAGCGGCCGTGGCTCAAGCAGATCCTCTCGCGCGCGGCCGGCCATCCCATCGTCACCGTCGCCGACTCCGAAGGCTTCGGCCGCGCCGGCGTGCTCATCAACCTCGTCGTCGACGACCAGGGGCGCGTGCGCTTCGAGATCTCGCCGGCCGGCGCGCACCAGAGCGCGCTCACGCTCAACGCGCAGCTCCTGCGGCTCTCGCAGGCGAGCTCGACGGAGGACGTGCCGTGAGGCGCCCGCACCCATCGATCCGCGGCAAGCTGATCGCGCTGACGCTGCTCGCGATCCTGGCGCCGATCTCGTGCGTGCTCTTCATCGTGGGCTCGAACGAGATCCGCGACATCCGCTCCGACATGGTGACCTCGAGCGTGCTCATCACCAGCGTCGTGGCCGAGTACGCCGCCGCCGCGCTCGCCTTCGACAGCCGGCCCGCCGCCGAGGAGGCGCTGCAGGTGCTCGCCGCCAACCCGCGCTTCCTCGACGCCACCATCTACGATCGCGCCGGCCGCCGCTTCGCCGCCTTTCGCCGCCCTGGCCGCACCGGGCCGGATCCGCCCGCCGTGCTCGCCGACGCCGAGCCACGCTCGACGCTCGAGGGCGGCCGCATCACCGTGGTCTACCCGATCGCCCAGGGCGGTGAGCGCTTCGGCACCATGGTGCTCCACGGCGCGATGGCGCCGGTGACCTCGCGCGTGCACGCCTACGTCTGGGGCCTGTGGTGGCTCACCCTCGGCATCATCGCCGCGTCGCTGACGCTGGCCTGGGCGCTCGAGCGCATGGTGTCGCGGCGCCTGTTGCGGCTCGCCGACGTGGCCCGGCAGATCGCGCGCGGCGCCGACTACTCGGTGCGCGCCAGCGACCGCGGGCACGACGAGATTGGCCTGCTCGCCGAGGCCTTCAACAACATGCTGGCCGAGATCGATCACCGGCAGACGGAGGCGCGCGAGGCGATCCGCATGCGCGACGAGTTCCTCTCGGTGGCATCGCATGAGCTCAAGACGCCGCTGACCTCGCTCAAGCTGCGCGTGCAGGGGCTCATCGAGCACTCGCCAACCGTCGAAGATCCCACCGAGGCGGCGCGCATGGACAAGAGCTTCGAGCTCGCCGAGCGCCAGGTGCGCCGCCTGGAGAAGCTGGTCAACAACCTGCTCGACGTCTCGCGCATCGCCATCGGGCGCTTTCCGCTGCAGCGCGAGGAGGTCGATCTCGTCGGACTGGTGCACAACGTGATCGGCCAGTTCTCCGCCGAGATCGCGCGCCTCGACGTCGAGGTCGGGCTCGACCTGCCCGAGCACGCGCTCGGGCTGTGGGATCCGATGCGCCTCGAGCAGGTGGTGGTGAACCTCCTGTCGAACGCGCTCAAGTACGGCGCCGGCTCGCCCGTCGAGATCGTGGTGCGCATCGACGGCGGCAACGCGCTCCTCATCGTGCGCGACCGCGGCATCGGCATCTCGCCCGCCGATCAGGCGCGCATCTTCGAGCGCTTCGAGCGCGCCGTCTCGCTCAACTACGGCGGGCTCGGGCTCGGGCTGCACATCACGCGCGAGATCGTGCTGGCCCACGGCGGCACCATCCGTGTCGAGAGCGTGCCCGGCGAGGGGGCCGCCTTCATCGTCGAGCTGCCGCGCGGGATCGAAGCCAGCGAACAAATGGGGGAAGCATGGACGCAACAGCCGCAACCGTGATGGTCGTCGACGACGACATCGACATCCGCGAGACGATCCAGGATCTCCTCGAGGTGCGCGGGTTCCACGTCATCGGCGCCGGCGACGGTGCCGACGCCATGGCGCAGCTCAAGCGCGGCGCGCGCCCGCGCGTGATCCTGCTCGACCTCATGATGCCGGGGCTGAGCGGCGAGGAGTTCCGCAACCAGCAGCTCGCCGACGCCGACATCGCGCACATCCCGGTGGTCGTCCTCTCGGGCGCGCGCGGCGTCGACGAGGCGGCGCGGCGCATGCGCGTGGCCTCGCTGCCCAAGCCCGTCGAGCTGCACGAGCTGATGGAGACGGTGGGACGCTTCTGCGCCGACGAGCACGCCGCGCGCTGATCGGAAGTGGCCGGGGGGCGGGGAGGCGGTATGGGCAGGGGTACGACGGTCGTGACGCTCGGCCTCGTCGTGGTGCTTGCCGGCATCGACGCCCGCGCGCGCGCCGACGCCAGGGAGATCGAGCGGCTCAGCCTCGAGGAGCTGATGGGCGTGCGCGTCCGCTCGGCCACGCTCGCCAGCCAGACCATCGAGACCGTGCCGTCCGTGATGTCGGTGATCACCGAAGAGCAGATCCGCCTCTACGGCCTGCGCACGCTCGCCGACGCGCTCCAGCTCATGCCCGGCGTCACCGTCTTGCCGACGCAGTTCAACGGCCTGCGCGTGGTGGTGCGCGGCAAGGCCGGCGCCAACGACGTGCTCGTCACGCTCGACGGCGAACGGCTCAACGACTTCTACGACGGCAGCTACCTCGTCGAGTTCCCGCTCGAGAACATCGAGCGCATCGAGCTCATCCGCGGGCCGGGCTCGGCGCTCTACGGCACCAACGCCTTTGCCGGCGTCATCTCCATGTACTCGAAGCAGCGCATGGAGCTGTTCGGCGGCGCCGGCGCCGAGTCCTACTTCGACCACTCGGCCGGCTGGGGCGTGCGCGGCTACGCCAAGGTCGCGCACCGCTGGCGACGCTTCAGCGCCGAAGCGTTCGGCTCCTACTGGGAGACCTCCGGGCCCAAGGTGCTCGTCGAGCGCGACAACGCCGATCCGAGCTGGTCGCGCGTGCCGGGCGAGACCGCGGGCATGCAGCGCATCGCCATCGCGCAGCTGGTGCTCAAGCGCGAGAGCAACCTCGTGCGCGGCGATCTGCTCGAGGTGTGGGGGCTCTACCAGTACCGCCGGCGCGGGCCCTCCTTCGGGCCCAACAACATCTTCGCGCCCGATTCGACGATGGAGCGCTCCAGCGTCCACCTGGCGCTCACCTACTCGCTGCCGCTGCCCGCGGGCGTGCGGCTGCATCATCGCTTCTCGTTCGATCGCCGCGCCGCCGACAACCTCATCCAGGATCGCCCGCCCGGCTTCTTCCACGAGGTCGACGGCAACTTCGAGCGCGAGCCGGGCGAGCTGTTCCCCGACGGCGTGTTCCGCAGCTTCGACTGGGTCACCTTCCGCCTGCTCGAGACCTCGCAGCTCGACTGGGTCCTGCCCCACCCGCGCGGCATCATCGGCAACGAGCTCATCATCGGCGGCCGCCTCGAGTACGCGTGGCTTCCGGAGTTCGACTTCGGTCAGAACTTCTGCTGCGGCGAGGCGTTCCGCTGGGCCGGGCCGACGCTGCGGAACTGGGAGCACGTGCCGCTCACGCAGATCGGCAAGGATCGGCTGATCGCGGCCGCCTTCGTGCACGATCAGATGGAGGTGATCCGCGGCCTCTGGATCACCGTCGGGCTGCGCCTCGACTACTACAACGACTTCGGACCGGCCTGGAGCCCGCGCGCCGCCGTCGTCTATCGCCCGCATCCCAAGGTCTCGTTCAAGCTGCTCTACGGCCGCGCCTTCCGCGCGCCGACGTTCCGCGATCTCTACGACGAGACCGGCGTGTCGGAGACGGCCGGTGGCGTGCGCATCATGGGCAACCCCGAGCTGCGCCCCGAGACCACCAACACCGCCGAGCTCGGCGTCGAGACCACGCCGTGGCGCATGGTCACGCTGCGCGCCAGCGGCTTCTACGTGCGCTCGAGCGACGTCATCGAGGTCGACGCGACCTTCACCACCGGCGGCACCGTGCTCACCAACTTTCCGGGGCTGCAGATCTGGGGCGCCGAGGCCGAAGGGCAGCTCCACTACGACGAGCACAACTACCTCGCCGCCAACGTCTCGCTCTTCGACGCGCAGCAGCTCGGCGTCGGGCTCCCCGGCTATCAGCGCGATCCCGAGCGGCGCTTCATCGACACGCGGCTCTACGATCTACCGCGACTACGCCTCAACGTCATGGCGGTGGCGGCGCCGTTTGCGCGACTACGTTGGCCCGCGCCGCTCCGCAAGCTGAGCGTCGGGCTCACCTACCGCTACGTCGCTGCCGTCGCCAACAACGACCGTTTCACCTTCGAGGCCCTCGACGTGTTCCGCCAGCCGCAATACAGCGAGCTGTCGGCCAATGTGATCGTGCCCGTGTGGCGCGACCGCGTCGAGATCATCACCACCGTCGAGGCCGCGCTCGGGCGCACCATCGCCATCCCGCTCGCCGCGGGTTGGTACGACCTGCCGACGAACGTGGCCAACCTGTTCGTCGGGCTGCGCATCCACGACGGCGACGGACGGAGGACGCCATGACCCGCCGTGTGCTCGCGCTCGCACTCGTCGCCGCCGCCGCCTGCCAGCCACCGTCGCCGCCGCGGTTCCAGGGCGCCGTCATCGGCGCGACCGCCGTGGCCATCGACACGCGCGGCACCACGGTGCGCACCGGGGAGGCGGCGATCGGCGACTACATGGCCGACTCGCTGCGCACGGCGACGACGGCGATGGGCTACGACGTGTCGCTGGCGCTGATCAACTCCGGCGCCATCCGCGGCGGCGCCGTCGTCGTCGAGACGGTGCCGGTGACCGTCGCGGCCAAGCTGGGACGCATCTATCCGCCGGGGCCGCTCACCGATCTCGACGTCATCGGCTGGTTCCCGTTTCGCGATCAGGAGGACCTCCTCGACGCCACCGGCCGCCAGCTCAAGGGCGCGCTCGAGCGCGGCGCGGCGCAATTGCCGCCCGACCTGCGCGACGACGCCGGCGGGCCGCTGCTCCAGCTGAGCGGCGGCGCCTATACCATCGACTGCGGCGGCACGGTGCAGCTCATCGACGCCGCCGCCGGCACCGTCGTCCGCGAGGGCACGCGCGTGGTGCGCCTCGAGGTCGGCGGCGTGGTGCTCTACGACGCCGCCGCCGGCGTCGACCTGCTCGACGCGACGCGGGTGCGCCTCGTGGTCAACGACTTCGTCGCCGACGGGCTCGACGGCCACGTCACCCTCGCCGCGGCCGCCGGCATCGTCGAGCTGCCGTACGATCAGCTCAACTTGCAGAGCGTGCTCGTCGCCGCGGTGGCGGCGGGGTCGCCGATCGCGCCGCACGTCGACGGCCGCATCACCATCCTCGGCGACTGCGGCCAGCCGCTCAGCCTGCCGTGACCGGGTGAGACACCCGGCGACGTCCCATGGGACGGCGCCGCCGCGGGGCAGGACAGCCCAAAGCCGCACGCCGTCCATGGATCTGATCGTGAAGGCGCTGGCAAGCGCGTTGCATCGGCGGACGGGCACATGTATCCCGTGTCCGAATCGACGCTCAGCACCCTCTCGCGTGATGACCCGGGCGACGCGGCCGACGGCCTCGTCGCCGACGAGCTCGTGCTGCTGCTCGAGTGTGATCGCCCCCTGGCCTCGTCGGCGCTGCACCGCCTCGTCGACATCGACCTCGTCGAGATCGGACGCGCCACCGTCCGCCGCTTCGAGCGCGGTGGGCGGCGCCTGCAGATCGGCATCCCCGACGCGCGCATCTCGAGCATGCACGCCAGCCTGCGCCGCGAGGGGTGCGCCTTCTTGCTCGCCGACGAGGGCTCGAAGAACGGCCTGAGCGTCAACGGCGTGCGCGTCGATCGGCACTTTCTGCGCGACGGCGACGTCATCGAGTGCGGGCGCACCTTCTTCCGCTTCGGCGTGGCGCGCCGCCGCCCGCGCGACGCCGCGCTCGACCTCGACGCCGCGGCGCTGGCACCGGCCCCGCTCGGCCTCGCGACGTTTCACGAGCCGCTCGCGGCGCAGCTGCGCGCGCTGGTCGAGGTCGCGCGCACGCAGCTCACCGTCCTCATCCTCGGCGCGAGCGGCACCGGCAAGGAGCTGATCGCGCGCGCGGTCCACGACCTGTCGCGGCGCCAGGGCGCGTTCGTCGGCGTCAACTGCGGCGCCCTCGCCGAGAACCTGGTCGAGGCCGAGCTCTTCGGCGCGCGGCGCGGCGCCTTCACCGGCGCCAGCGCCGACACGCCTGGCCTGGTGCGCGCGTCCGATCAGGGCACGCTGTTCCTCGACGAGATCGGCGATCTGCCGGCGCGCGCGCAGCCGGCGCTCCTGCGCATCCTGCAGGAGCGTGAGGTGCTCTCGGTGGGCGCGACGCGCCCGGTCGGCGTCGACCTGCGCGTCGTGGCGGCGACGCACCGCGATCTCGACCTGATGGCGCGAGAGGAGTCGTTCCGCGCCGACCTGCTGGCGCGCGTGCGCGGCTTCGTGGTGCGCATGCCGACGCTCGCCGAGCGGCTCGAGGACCTCGGCCTGCTCGTCGCCGGCCTCTTGCAGCGCCACGCCGGGACGCCGCCGACGCTCTCCGTCGAAGCGATGCGCGCGCTCTTGCGCTACGGCTGGCCGCTCAACGTCCGCGAGCTCGAGCACGCCCTGCGCGGGGCGCTCGCGCTGTCACCGGCGTCCATCGAGCTCGGCCACCTGCCGGCGTCGTTGCGCGAGTCGGCCGACGGGACGCCGGCGTCGGTGCGGCGCCGTGCGTCGCTCACGCCCGAGCAGCGGCAGCGGCGCGAGCAGCTGTGCGCGCTCCTGACGCAGCACCGCGGCAACATCTCGGCCGTGGCGCGCGAGCTCGGCAAGGACCGCGTGCAGATCCGGCGCTGGATCCGGCAGCTCGAGATCTCGGTCGCCGGGCTGACCGCGATGTAGCGGCGGCCGCTGACGCGGGTGCCCCGGCTACAGGTAGCGCGTCCAGCCGTCGGGATGCGCGCGCTTGTAGCGGCGATACCACATGCATGCCGGAGCCAGCACCGCGAGCACGACGATCGTCGCGCACCAGGTGATGAGGAGCCCGTGCGTCTGACGATCGAGCCGCACGAGCGCCTCGAAGCCGAGCATGAGATGGACGTGGATGACGTAGTAGAAGAACGCCGTGGCCCCGAAGAGCGCGAACGGAGCGAGCGCGCGGCGCGGCGAGTCGTCGTCGAGCGCGAAGAAGAGCGCGAGCAGACAGAAGCAGATGCCGAGCTCGAGCGAGCTGTAGGCGATGCTCGGCGGATACTTGGCGACGTGCAGCCACTGCAAGAACGCCCCCGAGTCGCGGTGTAGCCCCCAGTTGCCGTAGCCGTCGATCGCGCGCACCACGGCGAACAGCCCGAGGAGCGCGAGGCCGATGCCGAGCATCGGCGCCACCCGCGAGCGCCCGTCACGGCCGCGCGTCTCGATGAGCCAACGGCCGAGCACGAAGCCCGCCATCATGATCGAGAGCCACGGCAAGAGCGGATAGGCGCACCTCGTATGCGGGGCGACCGGGCCGCCGACCAGGAGCAGCGACCAGACCACGTTCAGCGGCTTCCACGGGAAGCTCACGTGCACCGCCAGCTCGCCGAACGCCTGGATGGCCAGCGCCAGCCCGAGCAGCAGCCGCGACGGCAGCCGCCGCAAGAACGCCATGCACACGAGCGACATCCCGATGGCGTAGAGCACCTGCAGAATGATCGGCTTGTATTGCGTGAGGGCCAGCGACATCCAGATCGGATCGAGCGCCGCGATGAGGAGGCCGCGCTTGACGAGGAACGCCGTCTGTCCCGGCTGGTCGCGCCGCTTCTCCGACGACAACGCGATCGACACGCCGGCCAGGAGCACGAAGCTCGGCGCACACAGGTGGGTCAGCCAACGCGTGGCGAACTCGCCCGTCGGGATGGGCCTGCCCGGCTTCCAGAAGAAGACGCCGTCGGTGAGGAAGTGGTGCTCGTCGAACACGTCGCCCGCGTGATCGATGGTCATGAGCATCATGACGAGCCCACGCATCCAATCGATCGCGCGAATGCGCTTCATGCGGTCAGGCGTAGCGTTTGCGGAGGAGATAGGAGACGGCGTCGCGCGCGCAGTGCTCGCAGTAGCCGCGGCTCGTCTTGAGGTTGCGCAGCGTGGTCTCGACGCGCTCGAACGCCTCGCGATCGAGCCGCCCGCGCACCTTGTCGGCGCCGTCGGCGAGGTACTGCAGCACCTCCTCCAGCGTCTTCTTCAGGATCTTCTTCCGCTGATCGAAGTACGCCTCGCGCAGCTGCTGCAGCTGGCGCGGGAAGACCGTCGCGAAGTCGATCTTCTGCCCCGGATGCTCGATCGACCACGCCGCGATGCGCGAGATGACCTCGTGGCGGAAGTCGTCGCGCTTCTGCCCCATGCCGAGCGTCTTCTCGACCTCCGTCATCATGTCCTCGTCGGGATCGTCGAGCCGCCCGGTGAGCGGATTGCGCAGCTTCTCCTTCTTGGTCCAGTGCGAGACGTGCGTGACGTACTTGCCGAAGAGGTCGGCGTACTGCCGCTCCTCGACGAGCCCCATCGACGAGCGCACCTCGTCGTCGACGATGTCGAGGAACTTCTCGCGCACGATGTAGATGAACTTCTTGTTCTCGTGGTAGCCGCCGGGCAGCGGCTCCTGCTTCAAGAACTCGTAGACCGTGACGTTCTTGACCAGCTCCTCCATCTCCTCGAACACGGCGAGCGGCGAGACGCAGGTGAACTTGCCGTGCTGCGCGGCGTTCAAGAGCAGCACCTTGACCTCGCGCGGGCTGGCGCCGGTGCGCCCTTCGTAGTTCGGGTAGGCGTCGGACTCGCCCCAGATCTTGTCGATGTTGCCGAGGAGGTCCTTGGTCTGCTCGGGCGTCAGCCCGTCGGGCGCGCGGCCGTGCGCATAGAGCTCGGCCTTCTCGAGCGGCGTCAATTTCGCGACGAGATCGGCGAGCCCCTTGGGATACTTCTCGGGCAGCGGCTTGCGCATGCGCGTGAGCGTGGCCCACAGCGCAGCCACGAACGCGGTGTGCGGCGCGATGTGCCGCCCGACGGCGCCGTCGTGGATCTGCTCCTCGTAGATCTTCTGCTCCTCCTCGTAATCGAGGATGTAGGGCACGCGGATGAGCTCGAGCCGTCCCTTGAACGACTGGAACTCGGGGACCTCTTTGAAAACGGCCAGGTGACTCTCGTTCGACGATCCGATGAAGAACTGATCGCAAAACACGATCGTGTTCTGCACCGCGACCTCGGCGTGCTCGACGGTGCCGAGGAGGTACTTGTAGGCTTCGAGCGGGCGCTTCAGCAGATCCGAATATTCGATGAGGCCGCGGTTGCCGTCGACGAGCTCGCCCGAGTACTCGTAGAGCGCCACCGACTGCAGCGCCGTCGGCAGCGCGCCGAGCGAGCGGTCCATCGTCAGCTGCCGCGCTTGCGCGTCGACCGCGAGCTGCGGCTCGACGGTGACCGCCGCCTGGCGATAGCGCCGCGCGATGTAGAAGCGCTCGACCTGCACGTGGCGCAGCACCTTCAGGTAGTCGCCCTTGTAGGCGACCAGGAGCGCCTCGAAGATCTGCTTGTTCTTGTGGCCGAGATCGCCGAAGCGGATGTAGTCCGACGGATCGAAGGCCTTGCCGCGCAACTTGTCGTCGAGGATCTGCTGCCGCCGCTTGGGCGGGATCAAGAGCAGCGGGTTGTCGCGCAGCTCGTCGACGAGCTTGGCGTCGACCATGTCCTCGTCGAGGTACGCAAACGTGTCGGAGCGCCCGTCGTAGCTGCCCGACGCGGGCATTCCTCCGGCGGGGAAGCCGCCGCCGAAGCCGAGCCCGCCCTTCTGCAGCTTCTGCGACGGGAAGATCCAGTTGAAGCGATAGAGCGCGCCCTCGTCGAGCGTCGAGTAGTACTCGAGCGCGCGCACGATGCAGGAGACGAAGGTCGACTTCGCCGAGCCGTTGGGCCCGTGCAGGAGCACGAGCTTATTGACGGTGCCTTCGCGCACGAAGTTCGAGATCACGCGGTAGACGCGCGCCTGCACCTCTTCCTGCCCGATGAGACGATCGCGCCCGCCGTCGAAGGGCAGGTCGAACAGCTTCCAGCGCGTGAAGGTCCCGCGCGGCGTCTTGATCTCTTCGCTGCCGAAGTGGTCGAAGACGTCCTTCAGGTACTGCGCGACATTGCGCGCGTACTGCTCGGGGCGTGCGAGGAAGAGCTGGAAGAACTCGTCGAACGACATGACGCGCTTGTTGCGCGTGTAGCTGTCGCGAACTTCCTGACCGATCTGTGAAAGCGAGTCGCGCTCGCCGTCCTCACCTGGGGTCATGCCCCAAGTTTAGCACTTCGAACGAGGGCGCTACTTCACATCGATGTCGAAGGTGATGTTCGACTTCTTGGGATCGCAGGTGTTGGCGCTGCACACCGCGAACTTGATCTCCCCGGTCACGGTCTTCTTGCCTGCTTCGGCGGCGGTGTAGGCGATGTCGAACTCGCCCTCCTGCTCGGTCCACTTGGCCGCGTCCTTCATGGTGAGCTTCATCTTGTCGACCGTGACGCCGGCCGGCACCGAGCTCAGAACCAGCGAGGTCGGATACTCTTTGTTCATGTGGTAGCCGGCGCCGGGCGTGATCTTCACCTTGGCGACCGCCTTCTGTCCCTTCTTGGCCGGAGGCGCGTCCACCTTGAGCACGTACGGGGTGGGCTGCTGAGCGAGCGCCGCGCCGACGAGACCGAGCTCGCCAAGGACGAGGCCAGCGACGATAATCCCGAGCTTCTTCATTTACACACCTCAGTATCTGATTGTACGATCGAGCCTAGGCCAGCATTCAACCATGCCGTTCGCGCAACAGCTAGGCCGGTATCAACTGCTCGACCGCATCGCGTTCGGCGGCATGGCCGAGATCTTCCGCGCCAAGACCTTCGACACCGAAGGGCGCGCCCACCTGGTCGCGGTCAAGCGCGTCCTCAACCACCTCACGGTCGACGAAGACTTTCTACGCATGCTCGTCGACGAAGCCAAGATCACCGCCACGCTGTCGCACGAGAACATCGCGCGCGTCTACGAGTTCGCCGTCGACCACAGCTCGGCGGGCGACGAGTACTTCATCGCCATGGAGTACGTCGACGGCAAGGACGTGCGCACGCTCCTCGACCGTCACCGCGCGCAGCAGAAGCCGATCGCGCCCGAGCACGTGGCGTGGATCGGCATGGAGGTCGCCCACGCGCTGCACGCGGCGCACACGCAGAAGGACGGCGCCGGGCGGCCGCTGCACATCGTGCATCGCGACGTGTCGCCGTCGAACGTGCTGTTGTCCTATCGCGGCGAGGTCAAGCTGTGCGACTTCGGCATCGCCAAGGCGACGACGACGCGCGTGCAGACCAAGACCGGCGTCATCAAGGGCAAGGTCAAGTACATGTCGCCCGAGCAGGCGATGGGCCGCAAGCTCGACCACCGCTCCGACCTGTTCTCGCTCGGGACCGTGATGTACGAGATGCTGACGCTGGCGGCGCCGTTCGCCGCGGCGACGGAAGTCGAGCTCATCTTCGCCGTGCGTGACGCCCGCAAGCGCGACGCGCGCGAGATCGAGCCCACGGTGCCCGAGGAGCTCAACGAGATCCTCAACAAGCTGATGTCGCGCTCGCGCTCGGCGCGCTACCAGTCGGGCGCCGAGCTGGCAGGCTCGCTCAGGCAGTTCCTCGATCGCTATCGCCACGGCTATCGGCGCAGCCACTTCGGCCGCTTCATGCGCACGACCTTCGAGGCCGACATCGAGCGCGAGCTGCGCCTGCTCGAGGAGTACGTCATCGAGGGCGCCGATCCGTCGAAGGTCGGGCAGAACCTGATCGCCGACGCGCTCGGCGACAACGCGCCCTACACCGGCTTCACCGCGGCGACGGGCGGCGGCACCGCGGCGGGCACGGGACACTTCCCGCGCGTCGAGCATCGCCCGCCGGCGGACCTGCACGCCGAACAGACGCGGATCCTGACGCGCAATCAGCCGGTGCCCGAGGGCGAGACCGGGCCGGTGCTGCCGGAGCGGGCGCCGCTGTCGGAGCTGTCGACGCAGATCCTCGATCGCAACATGGCGCCGGCGCGGCCGGTGCTGCACGAGCTGCAGACGCAGATCAAGCCGCTGCCCGATCTGCACGTGCAGCCGACGCAGATCCTGAGCCTGCCGCGCGAGCGGCCGGAGCCGCGCGAACGGCCCGAGCCGCGCGAACGGCCCGAGCCGCGCAAGCCGCTCTCGGAGCTGCAGACCAAGATCATCGTGCGCGACGAGGAGCTGCGTCCGCCGAGCGACGAGGACACGCAGGCGCCGACGCTCATCAAGCTCGAGAAGCTGGACGCCGAGGCCACCGGCCCCGGGCCGGCGACGGGCACCACCACCGAGCGCAGCGCCGAGCGGCCGCGCCGCGACACCGTGCCGGGCATGGACGAGCGCGTGATCGTCGACGAAGAGGCGACGCGCGCCGGCGGCGGTGGCGATGAAGCCGGCGACGGCGGTCGCGGGCGCGGCGGGCGCGGCTTCGACGTGGGCGAAGAATCGACCACCGGCTCCAGCATCCCCCTCAGCGACGAGGATCTCGAGCCCGGCACCGGCCACTGATCCAACAGATCGGCGCCCGGCGGCAGTCATGACGAGGAGGTTCCGATGCGCTGGCCCCCGCTCGCCCTCGTCTTGTGCTCCACCGCCGCCCTCGCCAATGCCCCGCCCGCGTCGCTCGATCGCCCGGCGGTCGTCGCGGGCATGACCGCGATCCGCCCGCAGCTGCAAGCCTGCGCCGCCCGGCATCACGTCGCCGGCGTCGCCGTCGTCGCCATGACGATCGCGCCCGCGGGCACCGTCGCCCGCGCCGCGATCGAGCCGCCCTCCGCCGGCTGGGGCGACGTTCCGCCCGACTCCCCCGCCGCCGCCTGCCTCGTGCGCGCCGTCGAGGACGCGCGCTTTCCTGCATTCCAAGGCGCGCCGTTGACCCTCGCCTATCCGATCGTGCTCCGCCCGCGCTGACGCGACCGCAGCGCCACTGCCGCCTACCGCAGCGCCACTGCCGCCTACCGCAGCCGCAGCTCCACCCGCGCCTCGTCGCCCGCGCGCACCTCCGCGTCATCGGCCGCCGTCGCCCCCTCCTTCTCCGCCGTCACGCGCACCCGCCCCGGCGCCAGCCCATCGACGCGAAAGCCGCCCTCGCGATCGGAGTGCACCCGCGCCGTCCCCACCGCCACCAGCGCCCCCACCGCCGGGTCCCCATGATCGTCGCGCACGCTGCCGACCACCGCTCCGCCGCGCTCCATCTCCAGCCGCACATCGCGCACCGTCACGTCGTGCAGCCGCTCGCCCGCCGTCACGTCGACCTCGCGCACCAACGTCACGTAGCCCGGCGCCATCGCCGTCAGCGTCGCGCGCCCCGCCGGCAGCGCCGTCACCTCGAACCGCCCGCTCTGCACCGGCAACAGCTGCGGCTTTCCGCCCGCCGCCGTCACCTCGAGCCGCAACCCCGCCGGCACGCCGCCCAGGCGCGCGTCTCTCACCTCGCCGTCGATGCCGCCGCCGAGCGCGAGCGTGAAGTGCGCGTCCGCCGTCGGCGCCACCGCCTCGAACGTGGCCGGCGCGAAGTCCGCGTGCGTGACCACCACGCGATAGGGCCCCGGCCCCAGCCCGTCGGCGCCGAAGCGCCCGGTCCGATCGGTCGTCACCCAGCGCACCGGCATCGGCGGCGCCGTGATCTCCACGCGCGCCGCCGACAGCGGCGCCCCGCGATCGTCGACGACGTCGCCCGCGAGGCGCCCCTCGGCCTTCCGCAGCGTCACGTCGAATGGCCCGCGCTCCGACGGCGCCACCGCCCGCGTCGCCGGCAGGAAGCCGGTCGCGCGCACCGTCAGCGTCATCGCCTTCGCCAGGTGCGCGATCGTGTACTCGCCGTGCGCATCGGTCGTCGCCAGCGCCGCGCCGTCTCCGACGAGCTCGGCGCCCCCCACCGGATCGCCGCGATCGTCGACGACGCGCCCGCGCACCTCCACGCCGCGGCTCAGCACCACGGTCACCTTGAGGCTCGCGCCGGCGACCACGTGCATCGGCTCCGACGTGCCGCGCGCAAAATCGGGATGCGTCGCGGCGACGACGAGCCGCCCCGCCGGCAGCCCGGTCACGCGAAACAGGCCCTTGTCGTCGGTGCGGAACTGCTTCGGCGCCGGCGCCGCGTCCGCGAACGGCACCGGCGGCGGATAGGGCAGCGGCCCGCGCAAGATGCCGAGCTCGCCCGAAGGCTCGAGCCGCGCGCCGGTCGCCGCCGCCACGCCCGACGACGCCGTCATCGCGATCGGCGTCCCGTCGGGCGCCTCGCCCGACACTTCGACCGCGGCGCCTTCGACCGGCTGCGCGCGCTCGTCGATCACCCGCCCCTCGACGGTGGCGCCGGGATCGAGCCGCACGTCGACGTTGCTCACCGGCGCCGTCGCGCTCCCGACGCGCAGCGGCCGCGGCTCCGCCGGATAGAACCCCTCGGCGTGCGCGCCCACCACGTAGCTCCCCGGCAGCACCGCCACGAAGCGGAAGTTGCCCTCGTTGTCCGTCGTCACGCTGCGCGGCAGCGGCGCGCCGTCGGCCTCGGCCAGCGTCACCTCGCCGCCGGGGATCGGCTGCCCGCCGCGCTCGCGCAGCCGCCCCGCCACCGACGTCGCCGGCTTGAGCTCGACGGTGATGACCCCGGTGCCGCCATCCCCCGCCGCCACCATGACGCCGTCGAGGTATGCCGCCTCGTTGCCGCGCACCGCGCGCAGCGCATAGCGCCCCTCGGCCAGCCCGGCGAAGCTGAACGCGCCGTCGGGCCCCGACTTCGCCGTCCGCGTCCCCGACGCCCCCGCGATCGTGATCTCCGCCTCGCCCGCCGCCGCTCCGTGCGCGCGCACCACGCCCTCGAGCGCGAGCCGCCGCGACAAGGTCACCTCGAGCCCGGCCTGCGGCGGCACCACGTCGCCGAGCTCCTCGGCCACGAACCCGTCGGCCTCGACGCGCAGCTTCGTCACCGCGCCGCTGCCGAGGCGCAAGACATAGCGTCCCCCGGTGTCGGTCCCGCCGACGACCCCCGCGGCCGTCACGCGCGCCCCCATCACCGGCCGCCCCAGCCGATCGATCACGCGCCCTTCCACCGCCCACTTCCCGCCCGCCGCCACGCCGCCGTCGCGCCCCGCCGCGCCGCCGC
>Ga0070679_100001309_pt1 | contig 21968 bp, 19 predicted proteins | sample KBSC63BmetaG_FD_65652 | JGI IMG/M metagenome (GOLD analysis project Ga0070679, IMG submission 65652) | Corn rhizosphere microbial communities from Kellogg Biological Station, Michigan, USA - KBS C6-3B metaG | ecosystem: Host-associated > Plants > Roots > Rhizosphere | place: USA: Michigan... | reverse complement strand
TCTCGGTTGCCAGGAGGATATCACCGACCGGAAAATCTCGCATGAAAAGATTCGCGACAGCGAAGAGCGATTTCGCCAGCTCGCAGACAACATGCAGGAAGTCTTCTTCGTCGTGAGCAGCGACCTGCGGACCACGCTTTACCTCAGCCCCAGCTACGAAGAATTGTGGGGTCGGACACGCCAGAGCGCGGAGGACGACCCCGCGTCGTTCATCGAGGGCGTCGTGCAGGAGGATCGCGAGGAGCTGTTCGCGCACATCGCTGCAGCGCAAAAAGGTATAACGCCCCCGGCGATTGAGTTCAGGGTGAGGCGTCCCGATGGCAGCATCCGGTGGGTTCTCTCCCACGCGGCACCGATCAAGGATGTTGCGGGTAACGTGTACCGCATTACCGGTTCGGCGCTCGACGTCACCGACCGCCACATCGCGGAGGAGGCGCTGAGGGAGAGCGAGACGAGGTTCCGCCTGCTCGGCGAAGCGACATTCGATGGAGTTGTAATCTCGGTCGATGGCGTCGTTCGGGAAGCGAATCATGGGCTCGCCAAGATTTTTGGTTGCACCGTCGATGGAGCGATCGGTCGTCCAATTCTCGATTTCGTCGATCCGGATTCACACCTCGAGGTCAAGAGTCGGATGGCGCAAGCCAATTCGGGCGTCTACGAGTGCGTCGGAAGACACTCGAGCGGCCGGAAAATCTTTATCGAGGTCGCGGCGAAGAGGTACGTGTACAAAGGTGAAGTAGCGCGCATCGCCGCTATTCGGGACGTTACCGAACGGCGAATCCTCGAGAATCAGTTCCGCCAGGCCCAGAAAATGGAAGCCGTCGGCCGGCTGGCGGGCGGCGTCGCGCACGACTTCAACAATCTCCTCACGGTGATCATGACGTACACCGAGATGCTTGCCGAGGATCTCGCCGATAATGAGTCGAACAGGGAAGACCTTGGGGAAATCCGGAAAGCATCCGAAGCGGCCGCCTCGCTGACCCGGCAGCTGCTCGCGTTCAGTCGGCAGCAAGTAGTCGAGCCGAAACTCATCATGCTCGAGGATGTCCTGACCAATGCCGATAAAATGCTGCGCCGCCTCATCGGTGAAGATGTGGAGCTGGTTTCTACCGTCGGCGCAGAGCGCTGCTCAGTACTCATCGATCCGCACCAGCTCGAGCAGGTGATCCTGAATCTGGCGGTCAATGCTCGCGACGCGATGCCGGCCGGGGGCAAGCTGACGCTGGAAACTTCGATTGTCGATCTCGAGGCCGATTATGCGAGGGACCATTGGCCGGCTGTCGCCGGCAGGTTTGCGATGCTGGCGGTCAGCGATACCGGTGTTGGCATGGACGAAGAGACACGAGCTCGCATCTTCGAGCCGTTCTTCACGACGAAGGAAGTCGGCAAGGGGACCGGTCTCGGCTTGGCGACAGTGTACGGAATAGTCAAGCAGAGCAACGGATTCATCTGGGTCTACAGTGAGCCGGGGAAAGGCACGACCTTCAAGCTCTACTTCCCGCTGGTGGCTGGCGAGGCAAAGGCCGACGACCAGGTGGACACCAGAAAATCGATGCGCGGCACCGAGAGGATTCTTCTGGTGGAGGATTCGCCCGTGGTGCGTGCAGCCGCAGCGCGGATTCTGCAGCGCGCCGGGTATACGGTGATCGAGGCCCCGACGAGCAGGGCAGCGGTCGACATTGCCGCTAAAAAGCAAAACGGCGTCGATCTCCTGCTGACGGACGTGGTGATGCCCGATATGAGCGGTCGCGAAGTCGCCGAGGCGTTCATGCGGCTCCGTCCTCACGCCCGTGTACTCTACATGTCAGGCTACACTGACGATGCCGTGGTGCGCCACGGCATACTCCAGTCCGGCATCGCATATCTCCAGAAGCCCTTCACCGGTGAGACCTTGACGGCAAAGGTGCGGGCGGCCCTCGACGGCTCGGGGCCCACTGCGCCCGAGGTAGACGCGGCGTGAACGAATCGTGGAGGAGGGCCACACCCGAAGAAGCCATAGCGTATACAGATACGGATCGCGAGCTATTCAGCGCGAATCCGGTCACGATACTCATAGTCGAAGACGACAGCAGGCTGCGCGCGATGGCGCGGCGGGTGATCGGTGGCCAGGGCTATCGAGTCGTTGAAGCGGTAAATGGCGCCGACGCGATTCGAGTCGCCGCCAGGGAAGGCTGGCGCATCAATCTTGTGCTGACCGATGTGGAAATGCCGACTATTGGCGTCCGCGCGATGGTCAGAAAACTGGCGCAGCTCTGCCCCGCGGTTCGCACAGTATTCATGTCGGGGTACCCTGATGAGGAGCTGCTCGCACGCGGTTTCGATAAGGGCTATGACATGTTCCTGGCGAAGCCGTTCACCGGCTTCGAGCTGGTGGCAATGGTGCAGCAGGCTCTTCGCGCGAGTCCCGTATAGCGCGGTGTGTCGTCGCTGCCCGAGGCGCATCGCACGTCGTCGACAGCTCTCGAACCCAGGGTCGTTGCATTAACTTTGACGTAATCAACTGGAGAACAGGATGCCGAAGACCGGTACGAAAGCGCCACCCGCAGCCTCGCGAAAAGCCTCACCATCCAAGTCCGACAAAACCAGCAAGTCCGACAAAAAACCCGCTGCCCCGGTGACCAGCCCGCCGTCCGGCGGCTCTGCAAATAACGGAAGCGGTGGCACGCTCGATGTCGTAGACGGCCGCACCCGCAAGGAATACTCGATCCCCGTTGCCGACTGCGCCATCCGCGCAACCGAGCTCAAGAAGATCAAGACCGACAATCCGGACGACACGGGACTCGTGTCCTACGATCCCGCCTTCCTGAACACCGCGTCCTGCAAGAGCGCGATCACGTACATCGACGGCGACAAGGGCATTCTTCGCTATCGAGGCTATCCGATCGAGCAGCTCGCCGAGAACGCGACGTTTCTGGAGGTCGCGTGGCTGCTGCGGCATGGAGAGCTGCCGACCCAGCAGGAGTACGAGCAGTTCGTGCACGACATCACGTTCCACACCTACGTGCACGAGAACTTCCGGAAATTCCTCGAGGGCTTCCGCTACGATGCGCATCCGATGGCGATGCTCAACAGCTCGATCGCCGGACTGGCGTCGTTCTACCCATCGGCGCGCAACATCTTCGACGAGACCGAGCGCAACATCTCGATCGTCAGGCTGCTGGCGAAGACCCCGACGATTGCGGCGTTCTCGTATCGGCACGTGAAGGGCCTTCCGTTCGTCTATCCGGACAATCGGCTCTCCTACGTCGAGAACTTCCTGTCGATGATCGCGCGGATGAGCGAGTCCAAGTACGAGGCGAATCCGGTGTTCGCCCGCGCGCTCGAGATCCTGTTCATCCTGCACGCCGATCACGAGCAGAACTGCTCGGCGAACGCCGTGCGCGCCGTCGGGTCATCGCATGTCGATCCGTTCTCGGCGGTGTCGGCCGGAGTGGCGGCGCTGTTCGGTCCGCTCCACGGCGGCGCGAACGAGCAGGTGCTGCGCATGATCACCGAGATCGGGAACGTGAAGAACGTCCCGAAGTTCATCGAGGGCGTGAAGACCGGGACGGGCGGCAGGCTGATGGGCTTCGGCCACCGCGTCTACAAGAGCTACGATCCCCGCGCCAAGATCGTGAAGCGTCTCGCCGACGAGGTGTTCAAGGTTGTCGGCGTCGACAAGGATCTGGAGATCGCCCTCGAGCTCGAGCGAATCGCACTGTCCGACGACTACTTCGTCTCGCGCAAGCTTTACCCGAACGTGGATTTCTACACCGGGCTGATCTATCGCTCGATGGCTTTCCCGACCGATTTCTTCACGGTGCTGTTCGCGATCGGCCGGATGCCGGGGTGGCTGGCGCAGTGGGAGGAGATGCTGCTCGACAGGGAGCAGAAGATCGCGCGGCCGCGGCAGATCTACATTGGGCCGAAGGAGAGGCAGTACCGGTCGAAGCTGTCCGCGAAGTAAAAGGCTTGCTATGAACCGCAACGGAACTGGTGTGTGGGGACGTGCAACAGAACGGGTGCCAGACGTCAGTAACGTAGGCACCCATTCCGTTGCAGTTAAAACGCCGTCATCGCTCACCCATTCCGTGCGCACTCAACGCACAGCAGCTCCTGCCCGATAAATCTCCTTCGACCTGCCTCGGTCACCACCCACGGCCGGTTCTGCCACGGCGGATCGTGGCGCACGTGCTGGGTGTGCCCGCACTCGAGATCGGCGACCCAATGCTGTTCTTCGTCCTGATGGAATCCGACGATGCGGCGTGGAACCGATGGTAGATCGCTCAACATTCCGCGCCCACCCTCATGACCATGGAACGGAGCACCCAGTGTCCCCGGCAAGAGATTCTGTGGTCACGAGCGGGTGACAGCGACATGTGTTGGCTCTGAATTCATTGAGTTAACCAAAGGTATGGGCCATGCTGACTGACGCATTCCGCGATCTCCTTTTCCCACCTCAGCGGGGCGTACCATGAAGAAATTATGTGCTCTAACCCTCACGCTGTTCAGTGTTGGATGCGGCGTCTCGACCAACACGAGCCTGGTCGATCCCAGCATCCATCTGGCGCGGCTCTGCCCGGACGGGGTAAAGCTCTACACCGCCCCCGATCGCGTCACGACGGAGTATCGCGAAGTCGCCCTGCTCAACGCTTCGGGGGAGACCCGCTACTCCGACGAAGGCGACCTGATCAACTCGATGAGAAAAGCGGCTGCCAAAGCCGGCGCCAACGGAATCATCCTCAACGGCATCGATGAGCCCAACGCCGCTACGAAGGTCGCCGCAGAAGTTTCCAACGTCATCACCCGAGACGCGATGCCCATAAGTCCCGAGCGGAAGGGCAGAGCGCTGGCGATCTTCGTCCCCGCCGATTCGGCGACTGCGGCTGCGGTGTGCGCTCGGAAGAAGTGAGCTGCGTCCGCTGCAGTTAAACCGGCGATCTTGAGGTACTTAGAATCTCTCCCCGCGAGCCTCGCGAACGTGACTGCCGGCGGAGCGGATGCGCGGCCACATCGTGAAAAAGAAGACGGCAATCCCGACGAATTGGGCGACCCCGCCTGCAACCACTACCAGCCGCAGCCAGAGCGAGCCGGAACTGACCCGCGCCAGCTCGCCGGCGATCCGCGCTGCTGTTCCGAGCGTGATGATCCAGTACGCGGCGTTTGCCGCCGTCGGGTTGTAGCGCTGCTCTTCACCGCGCTCCCGGGGGAATAGCCACAGCGCAACGCCAAGGATCATCATCATCACGAAGCCGACGAGGATGGCGTGGGTGTGAGCGCTGATCTCGTATTGGCTCGAGGATGCGAGGTATAGCTCGCGGCGAATGAGGATGTGTGTACCGATCGCGAGGCCAAGCACCAGAAAGCCAATGGCGGTTTTTATGTATCTACGTACGAGTGAATGCACAGTCGCGCTGTTGGCTGCAAAAACCTTGCGCACCGAGTGGTGCGCAAGGTTGGGGGGGGGACACGCTGGGCGCGAACTAAGCGAGAACCGTCGTTTCTTCGCCCGCTGGTTCGGAAACCTTGCGCGTCGTCTCGGGCGAGACCTTCTCCGGATGGAAGACGAGGATCGAGCTCATCGCCGACTTGGTGACCCCGTCTGCCACGCTTCCGTGAATCACCCGCGCGAAGCCGCCGCGGCCGTGGGTGGCAATCGCGATCAGATCGGCGCTTACGCGGCGCGCGTAATCGGTGATCGTTTCCGGAACCAGCTCGCCGATGACTACTTCGATGGTCGCTGGCACCCCCTCGGCGCGAACTTCCGCAGCGCGGCGGGTCAGATATGCTTTTGCTCCCGCCACCTTCTTCTCCCACCACGGAAGCCGGCGCTCCTCGTTGTTATCGTACGCGTCCTCGGACGGCGCCAGCACGTGGAGAAGTGTTATTTCCGCTTCCTCCATTCTTGCGAGTGGAACCACCTTCGCCAGGATCTGCTCCGCGAGCGCCGACCCATCGAGAGGCACCACGATGTGATGAAATTCCTTTGTGGCTTCGGGACTCAGGTAGCTCGCCCTCGGCTTGACCACGAGGACGGGGATGGTGGTGCCGCGAATCAGCGAGTCGGTGACGCTACCGAGCGAGAGCCTGGCGATGCCGCGCCTGCCGTGGCTGCTGATGACGATGAGATCGATATCGTTTCTGCGCGCGTAGCCGGCGAGCACATCCGCGATTGGCCCGAGCTCGAGATCGGCGGTTACATCAACGTCGCTGAGCGTACGGCACTCCGCTGCCAGCGCGTAGAGCTCGGTGAGGGCAGCATCCTGCTCAGCGCGCATCGCCTCCGGTGTGATCATCGCCGCGTCGGGAGACGCTGTCATGCCGAAGTACGCGCCGATCGATAGTATGCGTATGAGACGCACCTTGGCATCGCACCGCTCTGCTATCCTCAACGCAACGAGAATAGCCTCTCGATCGAACCCCGACCCATCCGTCGGGACCATGATGTTCTTGTACATTTGAACCTCCTTGTCGCAAAGTTGGGGACTAGGCAGGCAGCAGGTCTACGGTCGTCGACGACACCGACAAAATCGTGTTCGCCTCGAGAACTGCCTCCTTCGCCAGCACGTTCTCTGGTTTGAAGACGAGCATGGACCGGTTCGCCAGGTGTAGCACGGCATCGGCGACGCTTCCACGGAGCACTCGTGCGAGCCCACCGCGACCGTGGGTTGCAATTGCGATCAAGTCCACCTTCTCCCTTGCCGCAAAGTCACTGATTGCGCTCGGCACGTTCTGGCTCACGACGATATCCGTCTTTACGCGCAAGCCGGAGCGCCGCCGCAGCTGCCGCGAGACGCGCTGCAGATAGTTCTGTGCAGACTTGATGTCTCGCTCCCACCACGCGAGGTCCGGATTGGTGATCTCACCGCGCGCCGGACGCTGTGCTTTTATCACGTGAAGCAGCGTGAGATCGGCACCCTCGAGACTGGTGAGCAACGCGATCGGTGGCAGGATCTGCTCGGCCAGGGTCGAGCCGTCGAGCGGGACGACGACGTGGCTGAAGGCTTCACCGGCCTGCGGATTCAGGTAGCTGGTCGGCGGTTTCACCACCAGCACCGGGATCGACGTATGGCGGATCAGTGAGTCGGTGACGCTCCCCAACGACATTCTGGCGATACCGCTGCGGCCGTGGGTGCTGATTACAATGAGATCCACCTCGTGCCGTCTCGCGTAATCCTCCAGCACCTCTGTGACTGGTCCGGCGTGGAGGTCGACGCTGATCGCGACGCTCGAGACGGTGCGGCACTCGGCGGCGAGCGCGTAGAGCTCACTGAGAGCCCGGTCGCGCTCACTGCGAACCACCTCCGCGGCAACGGCGGTACCCTCGGCCGCCGCTGCAACCGCGAAGAAAGAGCCGGTACCCAGAACGCGCACGAGCTTCACCTTCGCTTCGGTTCTCTCCGCGATTCTCAGCGCGACCCTGATCGCCTCGCGGTCGAACCCCGTGCCGTCGGTCGGCACCATGATGACTCTGTACATGAATCCTCCGGATTGCCGCTCGTCGAAATGCCGACGAACCATTGACGCTGAATCTCGGCATTGCGGGGGGCTTTCTGCGTCAGAGGAGCGCTGATCTTTTGTCAGCGTTTCCCTGTTTTCGAGACGATGCCCAGAGCCGAGGCGATCGTTGGGCGGAACGATCCGGGGGCTACACCGGCGCCCGGCGCAGCAGCTGCGCATTGGCCGCAACGATGATCGTGCTCATCGACATGAGAATCGCACCGACGGCGGGATTGAGCACGATTCCCCATGGCGCAAGCGCCCCGGCGGCGAGCGGGATCGCCACGACGTTGTAGCCCGCAGCCCACCAGAGATTCTGAATCATCTTGCGGTACGTAGCCTTGCTGAGCGCGATGATGCGCGGCACATCCCGCGGGTCGCTCCTGATCAGTACGACATCGCCGGCTTCGACCGCGACATCAGTCCCTGCTCCGATCGCGATTCCGACATCGGCGGTAAGCAGTGCGGGCGCATCGTTGACGCCATCGCCGACCATTCCGACTCGCTTGTTCTGGGCGCGAGCCTCTGCGATTTTCGATGCCTTCTGCTCCGGTAGTACTTCCGCCAGGACGTGGTCGATCGACAGCTCGGCGGCGACCGCGTCGGCGACCGCTTTTGCGTCGCCGGTCATCATCACCACCTCGATGCCTTGCTGGTGAAGGCGGCGCACGGCTTCGGCGGACTCCTCGCGGATCGCATCGGATACCGCAAACACCGCCAGGACCGCCTTGCCTTCGACGAGAACGATCGCGCTTTGCGCGCGTTCAACAGCTCGTGTCACCGCTTCGCGCAGCATTGGCTCCATCGTCACGCCATTCTGCCGGATGAGGGCCGGCCCGCCTACGAGCAATCGGCGTCCCTCGACCTCTGCTTCCACGCCCTGACCTGGAATCGCCCGAAAATTCTTTACCGCGGGGGCCACGATGCCTCGCTCGCCGGCGGTCTTCACGATACCCTGCGCGATCGAGTGCTCCGAATCGCGCTCCACTGCCGCGGCGAGGCGCAAAGCCTCCATCGCGGAGAGCGATGCAACCGGCGTGATGTCGACCACCCGGAACTGACCGCGAGTCAGCGTGCCGGTCTTGTCGAAGAAAATCGTGTCGAGGTTCCGCGCTTCCTCCAGGCCCCGCCGATCGCGCACCAGGAGTCCGGACCGAGCACCGAGGGTGGTCGAGATAGCGACGACGAGCGGAATGGCCAGACCTAGTGCGTGCGGACAGGCGATCACCAGCACCGTTACCACGCGCTCGACTGCGAACGCCGCCGTCGCTCCAGCGAGCAACCAGGCCACGAGAGTCACGACAGCGGAAACGATCGCAATTACCGTGAGATAGAAGGCGGCGCGGTCAGCCAGCGCCTGAGCGCGAGAACGCGAGCTCTGCGCCTGTGCGACGAGCCGCATGATGCCCGCGAGCGTGGTGCGGTCTCCAGTACGTGTGACCTGAACACGCAGCGATCCCGCCCCATTGATGGTTGCGGCGATGACCATGTCGCCCGTTTTCTTCGGCACCGGTCGTGATTCTCCGGTGATCACCGACTCGTTGATCTCGCTGGCCCCATCGACCACCTGGCCGTCGGCCGCGATTGCTCCGCCGGGCCGCACCAGAATCAGATCACCCTCGCGCAAGTCGGCGACCGGCACTGTCACCGTGCCCGAGCCGCTCACCCGCTCGGCTGTATCGGGCACCAGCCTCGCCAGCTCCGAAAGAGCGCCGTGCGCCTGCGAAATCGAACGCATCTCGATCCAGTGGCCGAGGATCATGATGGTGATCAGGGTGGCAAGCTCCCACCATAGATCCATCCCCGTCACCCCGAGCGTTACAGCGAGACTGAATACGAACGCGACGGTGATCGCCAGCGAGATGAGCGTCATCATGCCCGGCATGCGCTCCTTGAGCTCCACCGCGGCGCCGCGCAGGAAAACCAGCCCGCCATAGACGAAGAGGATCGTCCCAAAGATGGCGGGCACGAGATGCGAACCCGGGAATTGCGGGGCGCGGAAGCCGAGCCACTGCTGGACCATCGGTGACCACACGAGGGTCGGAACGGTCAGCGCGAGTGAGCCCCAGAATTTGTCGCGAAACATGGCGACACTGTGTCCGGCGTGTCGATCGTGCTCCGCGTGCGCGTGCTCGACGCTTAACGAATCTGGCAGGGGCTCTGAACGCCCGTGATTGTCAGCACCGCCGTGCCGATGACCGGCATGGTGCTCTCGATTCTCACCGGAAGCTTGCATGCGTCGTCGCTGAGGTGGATCCGAATGATACCTTCTCCCTCGTAGTGCTGGGGATCGCGCACACGCATCTCGACGCGCACCACGTGTAGCTCGCCGAGCGGCGTCGGTATGACCTCGCGCCGCACCACGGTCACGCGGATCGGATTTCTTGCCACGTCGAAATGGCGGTCGAAGCTGTACACGGCTCCCGGGGTCAGCGCCAGCGTTCGGATGAAGTACATGAACGACAGCTCGTCGAGCGGCTCCGCAGTGGGACTGCCCCCGCTGTCTCCTGCTGCTGACTTCCAGCGCTTCTCGTCCGGATATAGCTCGAACGACTCGTCGTGCCGCGACAACGGATTGCGCTCGTGCTTCATGAATCGCAGCGACGCTCTACGAACGGGATCGAACCACGAGGAGCTGATGCTCCTGCCCGGCACAAGCATATAACGAATCCGCGAATCGAAGCGAAACAACAGCGCCCGCGAGCTGCGGACATCGACCGGTCCTTCGACCCACATCGTCGCGGTGCCGACCCTGTTGCCGTTTGCCAGTGTCACCTGGTAATCGAGCCGCTCTCCCGATCCGAAAGGCAGGCCACTTCCCGTTCCCGCCTGGCCGGCGGTGAATCCCGCGAGGACGAGTGGGAATAAGCCGAATAGCGTCACGCGCGCCGCGCACCGCGCGAGCGGAGCTGAACGACGGACTATGAAGCCGCTTAACGGAATAAAGTGCATGGGTCAATCTGCCGCGTACCCTGGCCGCCCGAAGTCGGGAACCGCCGCAAATCGTGTCAGGAGATACACCCGCGTTTCAGCGGCAAAATCCCTACGTGAGGAAAACTCTCACAAAAAACCAGCGCATCTCCGACGGACTGCGCTGAGATGACAGCGCACTTTCAATCCATCGTCTTCGCTTGAAAGGAGGGGGTGCACGATGCGTAGCATCAAAGCAGTGGCGGCGGGGTTCATGGTTGCCAGCTTCCTTATCGTCGCCGGCGGCTGGGTGTTCGGGAGGATCGTCGCACCGGCGATGCGCGGAGAGTATTACACGCCGAGCCAGAGTGCGGGGCTAATCGCTCTCGTATATACCGCTGCGGCGATCGCCGCCGGCGCGTACGTGACCGCGCGTCTTCACAGCTCGGGCCAGACTCTGAGTGGCTTCATCGTCGCGCAGGCGTTTTTCGGATTCGGTCTCATCCGCGAGTTCTGGGACACCGGCGCGTCGTGGTACACCGTCACGGCGGTCGTTTTGGTCATTCCTTGCGCAATCATCGGTCAGGCGTTCGCCCGGAACATCAGCCGCGGACGTATCGCCCGCGGGCTGAGCTGATCGTCGCTGTCGAGCAAAGTCTTTAGAAGGTTCAACCGACCCGGAGTAGAATATGAGTCTCGTCCACATTCACCTGCTGCTCAACCATGTGCCCGTCGTCGGAGCTCTCTTCACGCTGCTGCTCTTTGCTGCCGCGCTGGTGCTGCGTGACGTGGTATCGACGAAGTTCGCGCTGGCGTTCACCGTTGGTCTTGCCGCTGTTGCTGTCGCGGTCTACTTCACCGGTGAGCCTGCAGAGCAGGCGGTCGAACACCTCGCGGGAGTGACCCGGGCATCGATTCACCAGCACGAAGAAGCGGCGGAGCTGGCGACCATCGCGATTGGCATTCTTGGCGCGTTGTCGGTGCTTACGCTACTCGTGTTCCGGGCGAGGCGCGCTCCGAGGTGGGTGGCAGCGGCCGGGGTTGTCGGCATGCTGGCGATAAGTGCGCTGATGGGGTGGACGGCGAATTTGGGGGGCCAGATCCGCCACACCGAGATTCAAGCTTCGTCCGCGCCGCAGGCCGACCACGACATGGGGGAGTAGTGCCGCGGCCACAGCTCCGACTCACCCGCGACAGCGTTGTGCTCTGATTCGACCCTAAGCCCCTGAAGACCTGTCTCAGGGGCCTTATTGTAGGGGATTCCCCTTGGCCGCCGTGCGGAATCCACGCCGAAACTTCAGCGACATTCCCGCAAAAATTGAGGTGAAGTCCGACAGTACGGATGTCGAGTGACTCGTATCCTGGGTGCGTACCAACAACGCACCATCACCAATCGAGGATACGAAGATGAGAAAGACCCTTCTGACAGTTTCAGCGCTGATGGCGGCGGCCGCGACGGCCGGCGCACAAGGCGCCAACGCGGTTCGACTTCGCCTAGATCCGGCCAGTGAGCTGACCGTCGAGGGCACGTCTTCGATGCACGCCTGGCACTGCAAGACCGACAAGATCAACGCCTACGTCGATGTCGATCCGGGCTACACCAAAGACCTCACCAAAGTCGCGCGTCCGATCGCAGCGGTGAGCGTCAACATCGTCGTCAAGACGCTGAGCTGCGGCAACGCACAGATGGATCGCAACATGTTCAGCACGCTGAAGGCGGACGAGAATCAGCTGATCAAGTACACCCTGAGCGGCTACGACCTCCTCAATGGCAGTGTTTCACCGACTGCATTTGCCGCGAAGACCAACGGCACGCTGAGCATCGCCGGCGAGACCAAGCCGATCGAGATGAAGATAAGCGCCGAGCGCCAGGGCGACGGCAAAGCGGTCGCCTCGGGCGAACAGACCCTCCTTCTCAGCGACTTCGGCATCAAGGCACCGAGCTTCATGTTCGGCGCTCTCAAAGTGGGCAATGAAGTAAAGGTGAAGTTCACGCTCAAGGCAGGACCGGAGCTTCTGGCGCAGCTGGAAGCGCTCAATCGCGCCGGGCAGTAAGGACAGCTTGCAACCGATGATCAACCGAGCCACAACGATTTCAAATCAGGAGCAGACCATGAAAGCCACGTACACCGTCCTTGCAGCCGCGTTCGCGATGCTCGCAGTAGCGCCTCGCTCGAGCGCGCAGGGAACCAAAATGACTGTCGCCACCTCGGCCAGTCGCGTCGATACCGCTTCACCCGCCGGCATCGCAGTGCCGGAATCAACCTCCATCGACACCCTCAAGAAGATCGCGGGCGTCAAGGATGCGAAGAAGCCGTCATCCTTCATGGCGATGGCACCGAAGGTCGAGATCCAGAACTACCGTCCCGAAGACAAGCGGGGCATCAACATCTTCGAGGCGCCAAAGGAAGAATCAGTCGCGTACGACGGGTTCAAGCTCCAGTGGGGCGCGGCGTTCACCCAGCAGTTCCAGGGTCTCGATCACAGCAACACCGCGGCGCCGAAGCTCGTGACGAGCGGGACGCCTCCAGTGACGACCGATGCCAACCAGTTGATCCGCATCGGACACGGCCCCAATAACGCCACTGCCAATCTTTACCTGAACGGCCAGCTGGCGCGCGGAATCCGCGTCGCGATGACGACCTACTCGTCAGCTCGGCACCACAACGAGACGTGGGTCAAGGACGGCTACCTGCTCGTCGATGCTTCGCCGATCGACTGGAAGCCGCTCAACGACATCATGAAGTACGTGACGATTCGCGCCGGTCACTTCGAGATCAACTACGGTGATGCGCACTTCCGCCGCTCCGACAACGGCAACGCGATTCGCAACGCACTCGTCGGCAACTACATCATGGATGCCTTCACCACTGAAGTCGGCGGCGAGATTTATCTCCGCGCCAATGGCTTCATGGCGATGGGTGGCGTCACCGGCGGCGAGAGCCGCGGCATGATCACCAGCCCCGACAAGCGGTCCCCGAGCTACCTGATGAAGGTCGGCGTCGACAAGACTCTCGAGAGCGGGCTTCGCTTCCGTCTGACGGGATCCGAGTACGCCACCTCGAGCTCGGTCAGCAACACGCTGTTCAGCGGCGACAGAGCTGGCTCGCGCTACTATGACGTGCTCGAGAACACGAGCTCGACGGAAAGCGCACAGGCATGGTCCGGCGCAATGCAGCCGGGTCTCAAGAACAGCATTCACTCCTGGGTCGTCAACCCGTTCCTCGAGTTCAGAGGACTGGAGCTGTTCGGCAACATCGAGACTGCCAAGGGTCGCGCTGCCGGCGAGAGCGCCAACCGCACCTGGAAGCAGAACGTTGGAGAAGTGGTGTACCGCTTCCTGCCTGACCAGAGAGTGTTCCTCGCTGGCCGCTACAACACCGTCAAGGGACAGCTCGCCGTCGGCAGCCCGGACGTCAAAGTGAATCGCACGCAGCTCGGTGGTGGGTGGTTCCTCACCCCGAACGTGCTGACCAAGCTGGAGTTCGTGAGCCAGAAGTACCTGGATTTCCCGACCACCGATATTCGCAACGGCGGGAAGTTCAAGGGGTTCATGGTCGAGGGTGTAGTCGCCTTCTGACCGTGACTGTGTGACGCCGCGCCGGATCAGGGCGCGGCGTCACGCAGCTTTTTTCAGGATCGATTTTCCGGGAATGTGGTTACAATTCGGGAAGCCGAAGGAGGGAACGATGTACAGAGTCATCATGGCGCCCACGGAAGGATCCGACAGCGAAAAACCCGCTGTCCTCGCGGCGCTGACACTCGCCCGGCGATTCGGTGCAGTCCTGCACCTCGTCAGAGTCGAGCCGGCGCCTCTCGTTATCGAGACGATCCCACATCCTCCGGTCCTGGAAATCACTCAGGCGGCGCTCCACGAGGAGCGACTCGCGCGCCTCCGCAAGCTGGAAGCGGAAGCCGAGGCCTACAGACAATCGGGCGTGCGCGTGATGGCGTCGCTCGAGGATGGACCCGTTGGACCCGCACTCCGCGACTACGCCAACAGGTCCGGCGTCGATCTGATCGTGATGAACAGCCACGCTCGCGGCGGTGTCAAGCGCATCACCCTCGGCAGCGTCACCGATTATCTGATTCGCCACACCCACATTCCGGTGTTGGTGGTCAAGGCGGGAGTGAAGCTTCTCGAGGGTTCGCCCACGTCCACCGTTGCTCGCATCGTAGTTCCTCTCGACGGCTCGGTGCTCGCGGAGCAGATCCTTCCGGAAGTCGCGTCGATGGCGCTTCGAATCAACGCGACGGTCAGCCTGCTGCATGTGCTGACGCCGACGACCTACTCGCAGGAGCGCATCATGCAGCCGGGGCTTCCGTGGTGGGACGCCGACATGGAAACCGCCAACGCATACCTGTCGCGCGCGGCAACCCGACTTGCTGAGGAGGGAGTCGCTGTCAGCAAAGACGTGGTGATTGGCGCAAATGTCGCTCAATCCATTCTGGACTACGCCGCGCGGGCGCGAGCCGATTTGCTCGCGATTGCGACCAGCGGCGCCGGCGGGATGTCCCGATTCGTCTTCGGCAGCGTCGCCGACGAGGTCACGCGCAAATCAACGACGTCTTTGCTGGTCTTCCACGCGAAACCCACCGCCACTGTGTCGGAGACTTCAGCGGAGCACAAAGCGCTGGTGGAGCTCTAATGTCTGCCGCGAAGAAGTCGCGCTCAGCCCGTGCCGCATCCAGAGCATCGACATCGGCCGGAAAGCCACCAGCCCGGCGTGGCGATGTAGTCTTCCGCGATCTCGAGCGCGACGAAGTCGAGCAGATCCTCCTGCGTAACAACGTCGGACGCCTCGCATTCTCCTTCCACGACCGCGTCGACATCCAGCCAGTCCACTATGTCTACGAGAGGGGATGGCTGTATGGACGCACCTCGGAGGGCGACAAGATCATGGCCCTCACCCACAACCAGTGGGTTGCCTTCGAGGTCGATGAGGTAAGAGACGTTTTCGATTGGACGAGCATCGTGGTTCACGGGAGCTTCTGGATCCTCCATCCGCGCGGCAGTCCGCACGCGGAAGAGCTGTGGGTCAAGGCGGCGGAGCTGGTGAGCAAGATCGTCCCCGGCTCACTCACCGAGATTGATCCCGTGTCGTTCCGTCAGACTCTTTTTCGGATCGCAGTCAGCGATGTGCGCGGCCGCGAGGCGAGCACCAGACCAGCGGAGCGCGTTACGCCGTGATCGCGGGTGCCAGCTAGCTGGCGCGCTGGCTGACTGCTTCGCGGAGGGTGAACGACGCGGTCGTCCCCTCCCCAGATTTGCTCTCGATCCAGATCCTCCCGCCGTGGGTCTCGATGATTCCCTTCGCGATTGCGAGTCCCAGTCCCGCGCCCTGGCGATCGGTGCGTGATGACTGCCAGTATCGATCGAACACCCGCGGCAGCTGCTCAGGTGCGATGCCTTTGCCGTTGTCGAGCACCGAGATGACCACGCCCTCCGCATCGCGGCGGGCAATCACCACGATCTTCGAGCCGTTCGGTGAAAACTTGATTGCGTTGCCGACGAGGTTCGACAGCGTTTGCTGGATGCGCTCGCGGTCCGCCATCACCTTCGGCAATTCAGTCTCGATCTGCAGGTCGAGGTGAATCCCGCGCGCGTCGACAAGAGGCCGCAGCGTCTGCAGAGACTCGAGCAGGAGGGTCGCCGGATCGACCGGTTGCACGGCAATGGCCAGCTGCCCGGCATCCAGGCGATTCACGTCGAGCAAATCCCTGATCAGCGCGTCCATCTGGTCGGCTGCCTGGCACACCAGCTCGATCTTCTCACGGGCGTCCGGATCTTTGATGGCCGCATCCTTGAGCAGCGACATGCTCAGCATCTTCACCGCCGCCACCGGATTACGGAGATCGTGCGATACCACTCCCACCATCTCGTCGCGCGCCCGCAGGCTCGCCCGCACGGTGTCGTGGAGACGCGCGTTGTCGAGGGCCAGCGCGGTCAGGCGCGCCAGATCAACCGCGAAGGCCAGATCGTCGGCGTCGAAGCTGGTGTTCGCGCGAAAGAGACAGAGGGCGCCGATCAATTGCTCCCGCGCCACCAATGGCAGAAACAACGCTGAGCGTGGATTCATCGCCTCGATCGCAGCCAGATAGGTCGGAATTCTACTTCTCGCGAGTAACTGCGACGCAGCGTCGGGCTGGATCAGCACCGGGGAGCGCCGCTCCAGAATCTCAATAAGCGGATGATTCTTGGGCGGAGTCCGGAGTCCCGAGTCGCCGAGCTCGTCCAAAACCGCTTCGATCGCCGGATCGACGTGAGCGGTCGCGCCGATATGAAAACCGTTTCCCGTTCTGTTCTCGAGTATGCAGCCGTCTGCGATCGTCGGCACGGCGAGCCGCGCAACCTGCGTCAGGGTCTCGGTCGAACCGAACGCTGCTGCGAGCTTCTCGCCCGCTTCCGCGAGAAAGCTCTCCCGCTGCTCGAAACGCTTCCGAACGGAGATGTCCCGCAGCACCACCGCGTAAATGACGCCGCCGTCCTCGTGGTGGACCTGGGAGATCGCAGCCTCGGCGGCAAACTCCTGCCCGCCTTTCCGGAGCGCCGCAATTTCCTTGCGTTCGCCCATTCTGCGCGCCCGCACACCGGAACGGCCGAATTCTTCGACCTGCCGCGCATGGTTCGCGCGAAAGCGCTCCGGGATCAAAGTCTCGATCCGCTGGCCGATGATTTCCTGGGGTTTGTACCCGAAGATCGTCTCCGCCCCAACGTTGAAGAAGGTGATCCGCTGGGATGCGTCGATGCAAATCACAGCATCGGCTGCGATCTCCACGATCTCCGCCAGAATGTCGTGCGTTATCCGATCGGGCATCCTGTCCGATTATCCCCTACAAAACGTGGGAGTTTTTCCCAAAAACAATCCTCCAACGCACGACAGAGGTGACCAACTCTGGATCGTACTTTGAGCGTGTAGGTAAGCACCCTCTCTTCGCTCAACGACGATGAATAACAACAATGATCTAAAGATGCCCGCGACGCTGCTCGGCAAAAGGGGCTCGCGGCGCGACTTTCTTCGGAATACCGCGGTGACGGCGGTGGCCAGCAGCGTTCTCGCCGCCTGCTCGGTGGACGAGTCCGGCGCCCAGCAGTCCAAGATCCACGATGAAGATCACAGCGGCGGCACAATGGCCCCCAATCCCGCGCCGCTGTCGCCGGCTGAAGCCGCTGAAGCCATGGACAAGATGCACGAAGCAGGCATCAAGGCGTTTCCCGCCAAGACAGCGGGGAAGGGAAATCAAATACTCGAGCCAAAAATCAGGAATGGAGTCAAGATCTTCGAGCTAACGGCGAAGAAGATCCGCTGGGAGACTGCGCCTGGGCAGACCGTCGAAGCGTGGGCGTACAACGAGCAGATCCCCGGACCGCAGATACGGGTGCGCGAAGGCGATCGGGTTCGGGTGATCCTCAAGAATGAGCTGACCGAGTCGACGGTCATCCATTTCCACGGTGTCGAGCTGCCAAATGATCAGGATGGCGTGCCGTTCATCACCCAGCCCCCGGTCAAACCCGGCCAGAGCTGGACGTACGAGTTCACGGCACCGAATCCAGGGTCGCACATGTACCACTCCCACCACAACTCTGCGACCCAGGTGGGCCTCGGCCTCCTCGGCGCATTCATCATCGAGCCCCGCGATCCGCAGCCGATCGAGAAGGCCGACGTCGATTACGTACTGGTCCTCAACGATGGCGCGCACGGGTACACCTTCAACGGAAAGAGCTTCCCCGCGACCGAGCCGATAGTCGCCAAGAAAGGTCAGAAGGTGCGCATCCGGTTCATGAACGAAGGGATGATGATCCACCCGATGCACCTTCATGGGATGCACATGACCATCATCGCCAAGGACGGCTGGGCGCTGCCCGCGCCGTGGAAGTGCGACACCCTCAACGTCGCACCTGGAGAGCGGTGGGATGTGATCGTCAACTGCGTCAATCCGGGCACCTGGGCGTTTCACTGCCACATCCTTCCGCACGCCGAATCGGATCACGGCATGTTCGGCATGGTGACTGCACTCGTCGTCAAGTGACCAGACTATGACGACCCTCAACTTCACCCGCGACGCCCCGTGGCGACGCGGCCCGCAGACAGGCGAGTCGCGCATTCCGCGCTGGGCGCGAAGGATTCTTGGGATTCCGCTCGAGGTCAAGCTGCTTGGCGCGAACCTCATCATCCTTGGCGTCGCGGCGCTCGCGCTCTTTGGGCCGATTCACGTCGAGCCGGGTCGAGTATCGAGCATATCGGTCGTCGTCGGTGCGCTTGCGATTGGCGCCGTCGTAAACTTCGCGCTGATGAAGCTTGCACTGCATCCGATCAAGACTCTGGAGCGCGTCGCGCGGCGCGTCTCGGCGGGCAGATTGTCGGAGCGGGTTCCGTCATCGGTTGTCGCCGACCCCGAGCTCACGCAGCTCGCCAACACGCTCAACGAGATGCTCGACAACCTTGCGGCCGGCCGTGAACGCATGCGCAAGCTCGGCGCCGAGGTCGTCTACGCCGAGGAGCGCGAGCGGGCCCAGGTGGCACGAGAGCTCCACGAATCGGTCGGTCAGATACTGGCCGCAGCCAACTTCCAGATCGCGGCTGCTATGCACGAGATCGGGGATCACAAGGCGACGGAGCGCCTTGGGGACGTTCGCGAGCTTCTGCGCACCAGTATCGAGGAGATCCGAAGTGTGTCGCGCTCTCTTCATCCGCGGGTGACGACGGATCTCGGCCTGCCGAGCGCGCTGGAGGCTCTTGGAGATGCAACGCGGCAGAGGTCTCTGGTGGACGTGCGCGTCAACGCCGATATCAAGGGTGCGACGATCCCTTCTGCTCTCGCCGCCACTCTATATCGTGTCGCACAGGAGGCGCTGCGAAATGTCGAGCGCCACGCTGACGCTAGTGAGGCGACTGTCTCGCTGCGCGCGCGTCCGGGATACGTCGAGCTCGAGGTATCCGACGATGGCTGTGGCTTCGAGGCCCCGCTCGAGCGGCGCGGGAGCTCCACCTTCACCGCTTTGAGGGAACGCCTCTCGCTTGCCGGCGGTGACCTGCATATTCATAGTACGCGAGACAAGGGAACCCGGGTGACGGCGTGGGTCGGCATTAGCACGGAGGCGGCTTGAAGGATGGAGTGATCAGCGTGGTGCTCGTCGACGACCACACAGTCGTTCGCGCCGGTCTCAAGGCCGTGCTCGGCGGTGCCAAGGATATCCAGGTGATTGGCGAAGGATCCACGGGCAAAGACGCGATCTCGCTCGCCGAGCGGCTCGATCCGGACGTAATCGTGATGGACCTTTCCATGGGTGAGATGGATGGCGCGGAAGCGACCAAAGCCCTGGTTGGGAAGCAGGCGCGATCCAAGGTTCTCATCCTTACCATGCACGCCGAGGACTCCTATCTGGTGCCGCTCCTCGAAGCCGGGGCCAGTGGATACCTCGTCAAGAGCGCCGCCGACCGGGAGCTGATCGATGCGGTGCGCGCCGTCGCTCATGGCGATGTCTACATGCAACCGTCGGCGGCACGCGCGTTGGCGCAGCGCATTCAGCGCAAGGCGGAGCACGCCGATGAGCGCAGCAAGTTCGAGAAGCTCACCGATCGTGAGCAGAACGTTCTGAAGTTCGTCGCGCGCGGCTACAGCGCGCCTGAGATCGGTGAGAAGCTGTTCATCAGCCCCAAGACAGTCGATACCTACAAGCAGCGCATCAACGAGAAGCTCGGACTAACCCACCGCAGCGACTACGTCGATTTCGCGCTGAAGATCGGGCTCCTCTCGGAGTAATCGCCGCGGCTTCGAAGCGAATCGCTAAGGCCGATGTAAATAGCCCGGGCCCCGAAGCGCCCGCCCAGGAAGCGCCGCCGTCACCTGGCCATTGTCCAATACCGGGACGCCGTTCACCAGCACGTAACTGATTCCGGTCGCGATCTGAGATGGGTTCTCGTAGGTCGATCGATCGATGATGGTGTTGGGGTCGAAAACGGTGATGTCGGCAAACATTCCCGGCTTAAGCAATCCGCGATCGTCGATCCCGACGCGCTGCGCTGCCAGTGACGTCATCTTGCGGATGGCGAACTCGAGAGTGATCACCGAATCCTGGCGCACATACCGACCGAGGATGCGCGGAAAGGTTCCGAATCCCCTCGGGTGCCCCCGGTCGCGGAACTTGCCGGTGGAATCGGGACTGACCGCGCCCGCATCCTGACCGACCGACACCCACGGTTGCTTCATCGCTAGACGTAGCGCGTCCTCGTTGAATGAGAAGTAAATCGCGCTGGTGCGCGCGCTATCGGCGATGAGGATGTCGAACGCCGCGTCGTACGCATCCTCGTTGCGCATCTTGCCGATGTCGGTGAGAAACTTGCCCTGATACTTCTTCAGCGAGTCCGCGCCGACCTCGTTGACCATCGTTCGTGCCGCGGTGCGGATGCCAGCCGCACTATCTGTCGCCAGCTCCTGCTTGAGCCGTGCCCGCACGGCTGGATCGTGCAGCCGCTTGATCAGAGAATCGTCCCCACCCTCCTGAACCCAGGTGTTGAGCATCGCCTGCAACGACGTACCGCTCGCGATGTACGGATACTGATCGGCGGTGATGTCGATCCCGGCGCCGCGCGCCGAGTCGATGAGCGCCACGGCCTGCTGCATCTGCTCCAACGATCGTGATTTGAGATGTCGGATCTCGGCCCAGGTGCCCGCACCGGCGGCGATCCGGATGGTCTCGCGAATCGCGTCGATGAGGCCGGCGCCCTCGCTCCTGATGTGCGCGGCGTAACCTCCTTTGTAGGGAGTGGCGTACTTCGTCAGCGCGATCAGCTCGTCGGTCGAGAAAAAAGTGCTGGGCAGGTAGATCAACCCGGTGCCGACCCCGAACGCGCCGTCCTTCATCGCCGAGTCGATCAGCGCGCCCATCTGCCGCATCTCGGCGTCGGTAGGGTGTCTCGTCGCATCGCCCATCACTGCCTCGCGCACCGAGCTGGTTCCGACGTAGGTGCCGAGGTTGATGGCGGTCCCGCTCTTCTCGAGAAACGCGAAGTACTCGCCGAGCGACCGCCACGGATAGCGGGGATTGAGCTGCCGTCCCAGCGCGACGTTCGGCCACGCCGAGGAAACTTCGCCGGTGATCTCGCTGGTGATCCCCTGGGTGATCTTGGATACCGCGTGCGGCCCGCGCAGAATCGCGAACTCCGAATGGCCGAGCATGTCAATGAATCCCGGCGCCACGACCTGCTCGTGCGCGTCGATCACGCGCGTCCCGGCGAGCCCAGGAATCGAAGGCCCCACGTACGCGATGCGATCCCCGTTTACACCGACGCTGCCGCGATACCAGGGATTGCCAGTCCCATCGACGACTCGCGCATTGGTGATCAGGATGTCGTAGCGCGCCGGGGCTGTGCCGCGTGTCGGAGCGGAGGCGCAAGCGGCAGTGAGCCCAATCGCGAGAACGGATGCTACTCGTCTGAGCGGCATTAGCGGTTTGTGTTCAGAGGGTGAGGCGAAAAGATATCGGCAAGGCCGAACGCTCGCCGCGATCTGGCACCCCCTAGTCCCAAAGGTGGCAGGTGGGAGAGGAGCACAGAGATGCACGGTTAACAGTTGTT
>Ga0070679_100001306_pt1 | contig 21973 bp, 16 predicted proteins | sample KBSC63BmetaG_FD_65652 | JGI IMG/M metagenome (GOLD analysis project Ga0070679, IMG submission 65652) | Corn rhizosphere microbial communities from Kellogg Biological Station, Michigan, USA - KBS C6-3B metaG | ecosystem: Host-associated > Plants > Roots > Rhizosphere | place: USA: Michigan... | reverse complement strand
GGAATGGTGCTGAAATCCGGTCTGCAGCTCACCGCCATCGGCCTCGCTGCCGGCGTGGTGCTATCGCTGATCGCAGGACGCTTCATTTCGTCGCTGAGCAGTGTGCTGTTCGGCGTCAAGCCGACAGATGCACTTACCTTCGCTGCAGTCATCGCTATTGTGGCTGTTATATCACTGCTGGCGTGCTACATCCCGGCCCGGCGAGCGTCAAAGGTTGATCCCATGATCGCGCTACGTTACGAGTGATGATGAACGCGCGGGGTTTGCGCGTGAGCCAGCAGGCCTGGCCGGCGGGTCCAAGCCGGGCGCTGCTTCGAACATCATGACAGCTTTGCTGTTTCACAGCGCAGGCGCAACTCAGTAAGGGATGAACCAACCCAGCCCAGGCGATCGCGGGCGATCACGCCGGAGGGGCTCTTGCCGCTCCCGAACGCTTACCGGATCGGATGGGATCGCCACCGGCGCAGCAAGATACCTGGCATTGAATTCCTGTTGCTCTTTGCTCAGCTTGATGCTGTTGCGCAACACCATTTCCATCCGTGTTCCTACAGGGAAATCAATGTTGTCACCGCGTTGCAGGACCGAGCCGGCCAAACCCACTGCAGCGCCCAATCCGGCCCCGGTGAACTTGCCGATTCCAAATCTGGTGGCAGAGCCAATCACGGCTCCAGCCACCGCACCCGCCGCCATTGGGGTGAGGATTTTCTCCGTCTGGTCTACCGTGCGGAGGTCGCCATCCGCAGTGGTTCGCGTAATCTTGGAACCGGGAATGCTCTGCAGCACGGCGTCGATCGTTTCCACCCGATTGTTCGGAAAGATCATGTTGGTAAAGCGAAAGCGGAACTCGGATGTGCGCCGGAAATGCCCCGGACGCCTGCTTCCCTCCACTTTTCCCTGAACATAAGTGTGCGCTGGAATGACAACCTGGCCATTTTCAACAACCGGCACTACAACTTCCAGGTAAATTTCTGATCCTTCTGATCCGGAAGTGGAGTGAAGGGGGCTAACCAGCGCCATCAGCACGTGTGTACCGGGAGCGATGTCAAGAGCCTTCGCAACGGTGTTTTCCTGCTGCGCAGATATGCCATTGCCAGTCACCTGTGCGTGTTGTTGCTCAAGCGTTGGCACGAGTGCTTCCTCGGGCACAGCCTGAGAGAATGCAAGCGCTCCGGATTCAATGGTCGCCACTAGAAGGAGCAAAGCGAACGGGTACACCCTGCGCATAAGGCCACCTCTCAAAAGCCGACTTTATTTGTGGCAAATCACCGGCTCAAGCGACAAGGCGCGGCGGCGGATCCATGCCGTAGTTTGTCGCCTAAAAGAGGGTCAGCTACTTGATGCTGTATCATAGCGCCCGATGAGCAACGGCAATTCATCCGACCGGCTTGACTCCTGGAAGGAGATCGCCAGCTTTCTGCGCCGCGATGTTCGTACAGTACAGCGTTGGGAGAAAAAGGAGGGGCTGCCCGTCCACCGCCACCAGCATGACAAGCTTGGCTCGGTTTACGCTTATCGTCCCGAGCTCGAAGCCTGGTTTTCCGGCCGCCTGTTTGCCGCGCCTGCCGGCGGGGCGCAAGCGCGCGCGGCGGAGAAAATCAAAATTGCCGTCCTCCCATTTACCACCCTTGGCAGCGACGCGGACCATGATGCTTATTTCACAGACGGTCTCACGGACGAGATGATCACACATTTAACCAGGTTGCAGCCGGAGCAACTGGCCGTAATCGCGCGAAGCACGGTGCTTCATTACAACTTCAGCCGCCCATCGCTCGAGCAGATGAGGGAAGAGCTGGGAGTTGACTATGTGCTGGAAGGCCGCGTGCGGCGAGCGGGCAGCCGCGTCCGTGTCACGGCCATCCTGAGCGAAGTGCAGGACCAGACACAGCTCTGGGCGGAAAGCTATGAGCGGGAGATTAGTGACATGCTCAGCCTCCAGGCTGAAATTGCCCAGGCCATTGCGCGGGAGATTCATCTGGCCCTCGGGTTAACCGAGAGCACACGTCTTGAAAGCCTGCAAAAAGGCCAGGTACGAATCCGGCCAGATGCTTATGACGCATACCTGAAAGCCAGATACGAACTTCACGAAATGAAACCTGCGTCTCTCCTGCGCAGCGCCAGCGATTTTGAACGCGCCATCGAACTCGATCCGGACTTTGCGCCGGCGTACTCAGGACTGGCCAGCGCCTGCGCTCTGCTGGCCATTGCGCCGTTTGACCTTCTGCCGCCGCGCGAAGCCATGCCCAGAGCGGAGAAGGCCGCGCACAAGTCGCTGGAATTGGATAGCAATCTGGCTGAAGCGCATACAGCGCTTGCGCTGGTGAATCACCATTACCACTGGCGTTGGGCAGATGCGGAGACGAACTATCGTCGGGCGATCGCGCTGACCCCGGACAACTCGTCTGCCCATCTGTGGTACTCCTGGCTGTTGCTGGCCCTGGGCCGGCGGCAGGAGGCGTTCGCGGAGATTGAGGAGACCATGCGAATTGTCCAGGAAACGGATCCGCGCCGGCTGGTCGCCGTCCACGCGACACGCGCATTTGCCTACTACTTTGGCAGGCAATTCGAACGTGCCGCTCAGGAATGTGAGAAGGCGCTCCAACTCGATTCGCAGCATTTTATGCTGCACTTCATCCTTGGACGGGCCTGCATGCGCATGGGTGACAGCCGGCGGGCGATTGCGGAACTGAAAGCCGCATCCGCGGCTCCGGGTGAGATTCCTCTGGTGGATGCTGCACTGGGCCTGGCGTATGCGGTCAGCGGCGAGAAGGAAGAGACACAGCGAATGGCTGAGCAGCTCAAAGCCGTCTTCAGCAAGCGGTACATTCCCCCAACCTATTTCGGCATGCTGTATGCGGGTCTTGGCGATCGCGAGCGCGCGATGGCATGGCTCGAGAAAGCCCTGGCCGAACGTGCGGATGGCCTGACATGGCTTGCCGTGGAACCGATGTTGGATGAAATGAGATCCGATTCCCGGTTCCAGGAGCTGATAAAAAAGATCGGATTGCCGAACGTGTCTCTATAACTCCGGCCCTCGGAGATTAGCTCTATGTATCCGGAGTTGGTGTCGTTGTCCGCTCTTACTCAATGGCCGTGACCGCCCACCAGATCCAATGATTTCGCCTTGGCTGGATCATTCGCCTGCGTTGATTGTGACGGGTCCTTCAGGAAATCAATGATCAGCTTGACCTCGTCCTGGTCGAGCCGCAGGTTGGGCATGCGCACTTCTTTGTACTTCTTGAAGAGAGCAGTCGCAATGGGGTCATTGGCTGCGATCATCTCATCCGGCGTGGCGATCTGACGTGTCAGCCAGTCGGGATCACGGACCTCAGCCACTCCCATCAAATCTGGTCCGATCTTGTCGCCATGTCCGATGGTGTGACAGGCGGCGCAGTGGCGCGCGAAAAGATAACGTCCGTCTTTCTGAACAACGGTGGCATTGGTGTAACTGAGCAATGGAGCTCCCTTGCGGTCCTTAAACGTAGAGAGCCAGTCAGTGATCATGATGGACATAAAACGCGGATTATCCGTGGCGGCGTCCAGCATCCACTGGTGTGTGGGCTCGTTACCGATGAGCACTCCGGGCTGATGGCCGTCACGGTTATTAGGATCGGGTTCGGAATAGAGGCCGAGTTTTTTCCCGATCAGCTCTATATCCGCTGCTTTCCCGGTATAGAACGTCCATCCCGGCCCAACGTGATAATTTTCGGCATATTGCTTGAGCACTTTCGGCGTGTCACGTTTGGGATCGATGGTGATGGAATAGAAGAAAATATCTTTGCCCACCTTGTCGCCCAGCATCTTCTGCACCTGTGCAAGGCGCGCGGTCTCCAGAGGGCAGGAATCCACGCAATGCGTGTAGATCATATCGATGACTACACTTTTGCCTTTGATCAGGTCATTGTAGAAGTGAACGGTTTTTCCATCCTGGTCAACGAGCGGGACATTGGGGAAATAGTCGGCACCCCAGCGGACAGTATTGGCTTTTGCCGGGCGAATGTAGAGCAGGGCCGCAGTGAAAATCAGCAGCGCCCATGCGCCTGTGATTTGCGCCCAACTGATCCGTCGCATTGCAACTTCTCCTTGGAATTCCCGAAGTGATCTTGCTGCTTTAGGTATGTAGTGCCCATGTTAGAACCGGCGAGCCGCTGTTTTGCGGCTCGCCGGCTTGTACTTTCGTTCTTGTCGCTCGTCGCGCGCCTGATTAGAACGCGGTCGGGGCGATATCGTCCGGTGCAACGAAGGTGACACCCTGAGGCGTGGGCACCGGCGTGGGAAGCGGACGCAGGAACGGTGCGCCTCCGTTGTCGATTTCCCAGCGAACCAGCATGGCGTTGTCTTCATGCACGGTGTTGTGGCAGTGCTCCATGAACATCCCGCCCCAATCGCGGAACTGCATGGTCAAGGTCACGCTGCCGCCCGGACGCAGACGATACACATCCTTGCGACCCTTTTCCCACGCAGGCACGTTGGAAGCCTTGCCGTTGCGGGCCAGAATCTGGCCTTCTTCAAAGTGGATGTGAATCGGGTGATCCCAGCCACCGCCGCCGTTCTGGAGCGTCCAGACTTCCCGCGTGCCATAGCCCGGCGCCGCCGAAATGCGTCCCCAGCTCGCGTTGAGCATCGGGCCATTATCGGTGGAAACGCCCCACGGGCCCTTCTGGCCGCCCGCGCCGGTCGTGAAGTTCTCCGGCCGGTCAGCAAGAGGTTGTGAAGCGCCGCTGCCGAAGGTGAAGGTACGTTGCCGAGCGACAGGGATCTTGGAAAGATCCGGGTTGGGAATCATGACCATTCCATCGAAGCACTGGCTCTGGTCTTGCTGAGCCGGGTCGCGCACGATGCGGAACTCCAGGAACTTGCCCACGCATGGATCAGTGGATGTTCCGGACAGAGCCTGGGCCATGGTGAGATCAGCAAGAGGCTTTTTGCCGTTCGCGTGTTCGCACAGGTTCACGAACCAGCACTTGTCGCCGATGTTGAACCTGGAGAAGTCCACAACGATGTCATACCGTTCCGCGATGCCCTGCTCGTCAAGCTGAGTGAGCGTGATTACGTTCGGGAACAGGTTGCCGTCATTCGCGATCTGGAAGAATGGCACTGCGTTGCCTTGAGCGTCAGCAATGGCGACCTTGAAGAAGCGTGACACGCTGGCGTTTAGGATGCGGAAGCGATACTTACGGCGCTCCACCTCGAAGTAGGGCTTGTAGGTAAGGTTCACCGTCATCACATCGCCCAGGAAGCCATCAAACTGGAAGATGTCCATGAAGAGCTGACCGTTGGCGTCGAAAGCTTTGTCCGCCAGCATCAGGTTCACGTCATAATCCAGACAGCCCCAGCTCTTCGAGGTGCCGGACGGCAAGCAGAGATTCACGCCGTCAGACACTTCGCTGCCGCGATCGAGGGCGCTGTAAATGTTGAACATGGCAGCATTGCCCTTGTACACGTTCTGCGAAGTGAACGTGAACATGTGATCGTGGAACCAGTGGGTGGACATGGTCTCATGCCAATCGCCGGGGATCTTGTCGATCCCACCCGCGTCGTTCGGGGTCCCCGCTTTCGGGTCGGTCGCATTGGTATTGATGGAGAGAAGGCCGGCCAGAACGATCGGCCAGTGGTAGTCATAGAACTGATTCGGGAAGAAGAACGCGCCGGTAAAGCCGTCGTTCTCCGCGCCGTGATGGCCGTTGTGCTCGTGGGTTGAAATGGTGTTCCGCCCGAATCCGTTGTTCTGGTTCACATCAGCGGGCAGTTTGTTGTGATGGCGGAACAGGATGGGCTCCATGTAACGGCCCTGCACCAGTTTCGGCGGAATTGTACCGTTGAATGTCCACACCGAATTCGGGTCCTGCGTGGGGAACTGGGGATGGAACTTCAGCGGAATCGGCTGTGTTGGATCGATGCCGGAATTGTACTTTGAGTCACAGCCGGGGTTGTAAACCGTGTTCGTCTGGGCCTGCGCCTGCGACATTTCCACGGAAACGCGCGGCGGGAACTTATCCCATTGCTGATGAGCCCAGATCGGCCCCGGAGGACGGCCTTCCGCCGGTCCGGTGCCTCCGCCCAAGGCAGCGTCTACGTTGATACGATTGTTTTCATCAACCTGGGCTACTGGTACCGGCGTGAGATCGCCACCCAATGGGTTGGTGCCGCGAGGAATCACGTCAAACCGGGGCATGGGGGTGCTGAAAGCCTGGACGCCAAAGAGAGGGCTTGGCGGTGCGCCCGTCGGAATGCCGTTGCCGACATTGCCGCTGCCGCCGCTTCCGCCACTGGCATGCACGCTGGGAACGAAGGGGCTCAAACCACCAATGGGAGCAATGGCTCCGGCAGAGGTGATGAGTCCCCACTTGATAAGTTCGCGCCGGGACACTTTGCCCTGAGAGTAGGCTTTGAGGATTTCCGCACGGTTCTTGCGGGCATTCTCAGCATCTCTCAGCTGTGCCTTGGACGCGTCCTTAGGCAGATAAATAAAGCTCATATTGGCTGCGCTCCTTTGTAATTCGTACATCCCCGCTACGCAGGTCCGTCATGGCCCTGTCAGCGCAGGATTCTGGATGCGGCTGCCCGGAAGTGGCATTTGCCAGATTGCTCTGGTCTGCTATATCGCTTCGACGACACCAGCGCACGAGCATACGTGTCCCTTATGCGCTGCTTTAGTGGTTGTCGCTTAGCAATATCAGCCTCGTGAGCGAGAATACGCGTCGGGGTATTAGAAAATTACAAGATTTAGATTAAAGTTCTTAATGTTCTATTTTGGAAGGCTTTATGATGCACGTAAGGAGAGGCATTTTTGGTCGATTCCCTTATATCAGCAATCTCCTGGAATCATCTCGATGAGATCCTGGCGTGATCACTGCCGCAACGATCGGTTGACGAGATTAGACGCTTCGAATGTTTTCTTAAACCAGCATTACGCTCTCACCTTCAGGACCACCACTGTTTGATCATCGAAGACAGGCGCACCGGCAGAGAACTCCGTAGTGGCGAGAAAGATATCATCCGCAATTTCCTGGGCCGTTGCGCTGGAATACTTGGTGATTGCGTGCTCGACGCGCACCCGCCCGAACTGTTCGTCTTTTTCATTACTGGCATCAACGACGCCGTCACTGAAGAACACGAAGACATCTCCGGGGTGGGCGTGAATGGTAGTTTCGTCGTAGGCGGCTTCAGAAAACATCCCAAGCGGAAGCCCTGCGGCCTCGATCATGTGAGCGTGGCCGTTATGACAGTAAATGGGGCGCGGCAGGCCGGAATTGGCGACACGCATGGTCAACTTTTCGTCATCCCAAAGCGCGCAACAAAGGACCACGTAGTTGGCGTCAAGGCGTCGCTGATTCAGGCCCCGATTCACGGAACCGAGCAAAGTTGCCGGGGCAGGTTCGCCGGAAGCGACGCTGCGGACGATTCCGCTTACCAGCGCGGCATAAAGGGCGGCGGGCGCGCCCTTGCCGCTGACGTCGCTTACGATGAGACAGGCGCGCGGGAATTTGTAATCAAGAAAATCATACATGTCACCGCCGATCGCATGCGCCGGGCTGAAGCGGGCCGCTACATCAGCGTTTTTCAGAGCAGGCACGGTGGGAGGCAGCAGATGATGCTGGACCTCGCGCGCCATGGCGAGATCGCGCTCCAGCCGTTGTTCTTCCCGCGCGATCCGTTCATAGAGGCTGGCATTCTCCACCGCGATTGCGATCTGCGCGGCCAGAGTAGTCATGGTCCTGACATGCTCTTCCGTAAAGAAGCCTTTTCTGGTGTGCTCCAGGTCAAGAACGCCGATCACCTTGTCTTTGTGAATCAGCGGAACGCAGAGTTCGGAGCGCGTTTCAGGATTGGCCTTGATGTAGCGGTGGTCCTTGGTCACGTCGGGAACCAGCACGGGCTTCTTCTCCTGGGCCGCCGCCCCCACCAGCCCGCGACCGAGTGGTATGTCATGCTTGAGCTGAATGTTTTCCTTAAACCGCACAGAAAAGCGGTGTACCAGCTTTTGCTTGTCTTCATCCAGCAGGAGGATGGAGAACATCTGGTAATCAATGATCTTGAGAAGGAGATCTCCAATCCGCTTCAATAACTGATCGAGGTTCAGGATGGAAGTGAGATCTCGGCTGATTTCATTGAGCAGGGCCAGATTATTGGCTTGGCGAACGACTCGGGTATAAAGGCGAGCATTTTCAATGCTGACTGCGATACGCGAGCCAATCAGAGACAGCAGGCGCGCGTGCTCTTCCTTGAAATAGCCAGGCTCGCGCGCTTCAAGATCCATCACACCGATAACTTTGTTCTTTGTGATGAGCGGCACTGCCAGTTCAGATCGGACGCGGGGCAGAGCTTCAATATAGTTGTGGTCCTTGCTGACGTCGTCCACAAGGATGGCGTGGCGCTCCTTCACTGCCCGCCCGGTCACACCTTCGCCAACTTTCACGCGAATGCGCTCAGCGACTTCAGGGAGATGCCCGATCTGGAAGCGAAAGCGCAGATCCTGATAGCGTTCATTCAGCAGCAGGATGGAGAAAATCTCGTAATCAATGACCCGTTTGACCATCTCCGCCACGCGCTGAAGGAGCGTGTCCAGGTCCAGCGTGGTGTTCAGAACATCGGCGACTTCGATGAGCAGAGCTTCTACATCCACGCGCGGATGGGGAGCGGAAGTGAGCACTGTGTCCACAGTTCATCATATCAGTTTGGGTTGGTCCACCTGCGCCGGAGTAACCGGGCTGCGTTTTGAGAAATGGGCTGGCTGCGTCGATAAAGTTTTACGGAAAAGAAACAGAATGCCAGTGGAAAAGCGCAGGTCCCTGCACTTCGCCGCGCGACTCCCAGTTGCCCTAGCGCTCCTGAAAATCCGGAGCGCCCAGCTCGTGAACAATCGCTACCCCTGAGCTGGTGCCAATGCGGGTGGCGCCTGAATCAATCATTGTTTGTGCATCTGCCGCGGTACGGATTCCGCCTGAGGCTTTTACCCCTGCTCGGTCGCCCACGACGCCGCGCATAAGCGACACGTCTTCCTTCGCTGCGCCGCCGAGAAAGCCAGTAGCAGTCTTGACGAAATCAGCCCTCGCAGCCAGGCTCAGCTCACAGCTGAGGATTTTCTCCTGGATGGTCAAAAGTGGGGTTTCAAGTATCACTTTAACAATCGCTCCCCCGGAGTGCGCTACATTGACGACGGCCGACATATCGCTCTGGACCGCCTGGCGGTCACCCGACTTGAGCGCGCCAATATTCATGGCCATCTCGAGTTCGAGAGCGCCCAAGCGGATGGCTTCCTCAGCCTCAAAACGCTTTACGGTGGTGTGATTAGCGCCAAGAGGGAACCCGATGGTGGTTGCGACCTTTACTGACGATCCACTCAGAAATGAAGATGCCAGCCCGATCCACCAGGGGTTTACGCAGACCGAAGCAAAGCTGAAAAAAACCGCTTCCTGGCAGAGCCGCAAGATCTGTTCTCGCGTCGCGTCAGCTTTGAGCAGTGTGTGATCGATGCTGCCGGCCAGCCCCTGCCACGGGCGAACCAGGATCTGGGGATCACTCAGCGCGTGTGACATTCAGAAGGAATTTTAACCAGTTTGAGAAGTGCAATCCAGCTTTTTTGAAAGGCTACTCCGCAAGGTTCTGCAATACACAAATATCTGGCAGGTTGCGGTAACGCTCCGCGTAATCAAGCCCGTAACCAACAACAAATTTATCGGGTATCTGGAAGCCTACGTAATCGGCCTGCACGGCTACCATCCTGCGTGATGGCTTGTCCAGCAGGGCAGCAATCTTGAAAGCCCGCGGTTGATGCGCCAGCAGGTGCTTCCGCAAAAAGGTGAGCGTCAGGCCAGTATCAAGAATGTCTTCCACCAGGACCACGTTCATGTCACGTAACGGCGTGATTACATCTTTGATGAGCTGTACCTCGCCGGCTGTTTGTTTTTTGGTGCCGTAGCTGCGAACGGCTATGAAATCAAAAGTAGCATCCAGCTCGATTTGACGTGCCAGGTCAGCAAGAAAAAGGCAGGCGCCTTTTAGCACGCCGATGAGTACGACCGACTCGCCGGTGAAATCCTGACTGATCTGCTGTCCGATACGGCCAACAGCATCAGCGATTTCGTCGCGGCTCAACAGGACTTCCATCGCTCAGCTTTGAGCACGGATTGTCTCACAAACCGGGGAAAGCTTCCACCGACTGGTGTGATGCATGTGCGCCGGTAATGGCGGGGCTTCAATGTCCTGTCGAAAGACTCAGGTCAATGCCTGTGGTGCGGATAAACAATTGTCAGGCAGCGGGTTCTCGGTCAAAATAGATTTAGAGTGTTTGGCCGAAGATACCGGGCAGATCCGATTGCAGAAATCAAGTCCGGTCCTATTTCTTTTCTTCCCGCCAACTTTGGTCTGCCGCGGTCAGATGCAGCATTTACTCCAAGGAGCCACAGGGTGACTCTCAAAAGATATATTAGTGTTTTCATTCTGGTCCTGATTCCCACATTCGCAACGGCGCAACGATTGCCTAAGGGTGTGGATCCACAGCATTACGATCTCACCTTTACTCCTGATCTCCAGAAGGCGACATTCAGCGGCGAGGAAACGGTCGACGTTCAGTTGCTGAAGCCCTCATCGGCCATTACCTTGAATTCGGCTGAGCTGGAATTTCAGCAGGCAGAGATCACACAGGCGGGGAAGACCCAGACGGCACAGACAAGTTTTGCTCCGGAAAAGGAGCAGGCCACTTTGACGGTTCCCGAGCCTCTGGCGGCAGGGCCAGCGAGCATCCACATCAGCTTCACGGGCGTTCTCAACGACAAACTTCGCGGCTTTTATTTAGCCAAGACCAAGTTGCGCAACTATGCAGTCACCCAATTTGAAGCTACCGACGCCCGACGCGCTTTCCCCTCGTTTGATGAGCCTGCTCTCAAGGCGACATTCAATGTCACGCTGATTGTCGATCAAGGGGATACCGGTATTTCCAACGGACAAATGGTTTCCGATACTCCTGGTCCCGGTCAGGGCAAACACACGCTGAAGTTTTCCCCCACAGCAAAGATGTCCACGTATCTGGTGGCCATGGCGGTTGGAGATTTCGCCTGCAATGAAGGATCGGCGGATAACATCCCCATCCGCGTTTGCGGCACTCCTGACAAAAAGCCGCTGGGAACCACCGCTCTCCGCTACGCAGAGGAGATCTTGCACTTTTACAACAGCTATTACGGAATCCCGTACGCCTTCAGCAAGCTGGACATTTTGGGCGCACCCGATTTTGAAGCCGGCGCGATGGAGAACACCGGCGCAATCTTTTATCGCGAGTCAGCGTTGTTTATCGACGACCAGCATTCGTCGGTGGCGAGTCATCAGGAGGTCTTTGAGATCCTGGCGCACGAGATGGCGCACCAGTGGTTTGGCGACCTGGTGACGATGAAGTGGTGGGACAACATTTGGCTTAATGAAGGTTTTGCCACGTGGATGGAATCGAAACCGGCGCAGGCGCTGCATCCGGAATGGAATACTGCTCTGGACGCGGTCGGCGATACGAACGATGCTCTTCGTGTAGACTCGCTCCACAACACGCATCCCATTCGCGCCCAGGCGGAGACGCCGGAAGAAATCAACGAGTTGTTCGACTCCATCTCTTACCAGAAGGGTGCCGCGGTGCTGCGGATGATCGAATCCTATGTCAGCCCGGAGGTGTTTCGGCGCGGCGTGAACGCCTACTTGCGTAAGTATCAGTACAACAACGCCACAGCAGAAGACTTCTGGAACGCCATCACGGCTGCGTCTGGGCGACCAGTGGACAAGATCATGCCGACTTTCGTGGAGCAACCAGGAGAGCCGCTGATTACCGTCAAGTCTAGCTGTGTGGCTGCGCCGCCCGAGCCGAAGATCAGATCGCGGCGCCGCTCGCGGCGGCGTAGGATCGCTCCGGCGCAGCCCAAGACTGAAATCGCTCTTGCGCAAAGCCGCTTTTCGCTGGCTCCGGGCGGCGCCACCTCGTCGACGTGGATGGTCCCTATGTGTGTCAAAGCCGGCGATGTAAAACCGTTTTGCCAGATCGTGGGGCAGAAGGAAGCTGTTCTGCCGGTGGCGGGCGGTTGCTCGCCCTGGACATTCGTAAACGCCAATGCCACTGGATACTACCGGACCCGATATGACAGCCAGGCACTCGAGAAACTCACCGCGGTCGCAGCCAAGGAATTGACGGCCGCGGAGCGTCTCTCCCTCCTCAATGACGAGGCAGCCCTGACGCTTTCGGGGCAGGAAAACATCTCAGGCTATCTGAATCTGATCTCGGCCTTCAATCAAGATGACGAACGGGCCATTCTGGAGAGTTACGTGCCCACTCTCCAGATGATTCACGATCATCTCCTTACTGACACCACCCGGCCGGCATTTCTTTCATGGGTGCGGAGCAATTTTTCACCTGCGTTCAAAAAACTGGGATGGACGCCTGCGGAGGGCGAATCTGACGATCAGCATGAAGCCCGCGCTCAACTCATTAAAATTCTCGGACAGGTTGGAGAAGATCCTGAAGTGCTACGGCACGCCGTGCAATTGGCCGGCGCGTACGCGAAGGACGAGAGCAGCCTCGACCCGACGCTGGTCAGGACCGTTCTTGAGGTTGCTGCTACCAGCAACGATGCGCAGTTGTTCCAGCAATACATGGCTGCCATGAACAATCCCAAGTCCAGCCCCGAACAGTTGACTGACTATTCCCGTGCCTTTGCTCAATTCACTGATCCCAAATTAGTGGAGCAATGGCTTGAGAGGATTGTTGCGCCTGAAACGCGCAGCCAGGATGCAGCCGGCTATCTCGGGCGGGTCCTTGAGAATCCCGCGATTCAGAAGCTGGCCTGGGAGTGGACCAAGCAACACTGGGCCGAAGTGGAAAACAAACTGACCATGTCGAGCGGTTTTGCCATTGTGAACGCCACCGGCCGGTTCTGTGATGCGGGAATGCGCACTGATGTGCAGCAGTTTTTTGCTGAACACAAGGTTGCATCCACAGAGCGCACTTTGCGGCAATCGCAGGAGCTGAGCGACAGTTGCATTCGGTTCCGTTCAGGACAGCAGCCGAACCTGGCGGCCTGGCTCGAACAGCATTCCACCAGCAGCGCAGGGAGCCAGTGAAAAGCGTCATCTCTTTTTCAGGCGCAACTAAGGGAATTCATATTCGATCTTCACGTCACCCCATGCTTGATCGCGCTGGCCGATAAGCGAGGCAGGGCAGTGGAGGCAGCGGACCCTGAGCAGGTTGTTCGCTGCCCATGAAACGCTGATCTTAGCGCCGGCGGCATCCTCTCGTAGAACGAACACATTGCCTTTGGCCGCCTGGCTGGAAAAGAATCCAGTGTGAAGCGGCCCGGCCGGACGAACATTCACGCGGGTCGAGAACTCAGATTCAGGACCACAGCGGCGCTGCAGGATAGCAGCCACCCACGTTTTGCCGGGATTCGCGGCCTCGCTGATTACGCGATCAGGACATGTGGGCCACTGGTGCATGGAGAAAACCTTGAGTCCGACCACGAGAACAATAAGGCTGATTGCAAACCAAATGCCGGCGGCCCACATCTTTCGCGCAAAGGGATCCATCATCTAGGCAGGCCGGAAGATCTGTTGCGCCGAGTCCACTCGCTCGCGAATGGCGTGCCACAACTCGTTTTTGCCCGCCCCTGTGCGGGCAGAGTAAGGAAGGATGGAATCCACGGAATGCGCACTCTCCAGAGTGGCTAATGCTGTCTTCAATTTGTTGGCGGAAAGCTTATCGCTCTTGGTGCCGACCACCAGAAGGTCGCGGTCCGTATGCCGCAGGAAATCGATGAGTTGACGGTCAGATGGCTGTGGCGGCACGTTCACGTCAATCAACACAATAGCCAACTGGAGCGTGCTGCGATCTTTTAGGTAAGGCTCGATGAATTTGGGCCACTCGGCGGAAATAGACCGCGAGATTTTCGCGTAGCCGTACCCCGGAAGATCAACCAACATAAGCTCCGGTTCTGGCTGGCCCGGCTTCGAGTAGATGCCAATGAAGTTGATGGTTCGGGTCCGTCCCGGCGTCGAGCTTACGTGCGCCATTTTCTGCCCGAGCAGAGAATTGATGAGACTGGACTTGCCTACATTGGAGCGTCCGAGGAAGGCAAACTCAGGAGGACCTTCGCGAGGAAAAGCATCAGATCGCGCGGAGGCGGTCATGAATTTGGCTATCGGCGCTTTCATGCGTGAATTACCATTCTAAACACACTAGTCCACGCGTGAATTCCGGTTCCAGGTCTCAAAACACATTCGTTGCGAAGCCGGCGCTTTCAGCAGCCGTGCTGGGAGGGAGGAGGACAGCGCCTAACGCTGCTGGAAACAGATCTGGGGGGCAGAGAGCCGGCTTTGAGAACCGAACCAGATTCCAATAAGGCGCTTCCATGCACAAACTCCGCCCACTTCAGGTCGTGGAGAACGAAATCATTCAGTGCTGAATCGGCGATTTCGATTCTTGTGCCGTCGGCGAATCTTATCTGCATGAAACCTCCAGGATAGTGGTGTCTATTCAGATAGATGCAGTGGAGGCTGTGCACGTTTCAAAAGGTGACGTCATTTTGGCCGAAATCGCCAAACCAAAGTAACTCGGCGATTGAATCTTTTATTGCAGATGGGTAAACGACGCCCAGCGACACGCCGCTCAAAAAAAACTCCGCCGTTCTAAGCGGCGGAGAAGCTGTGAAAAAAGCAAAAACTAAAGGTAACGTTCCCTCGGAATTTCCTCAGAAGGAGTTGGGATTGGCTGTACTGTTTCTTCCACGACTTCCGGCAGCGGGCTAACCAGCGCTACCTTCAGCACCTGGTCCATATTTTCCGCCAGGTGGATCTTCATGTGGTTACGGATGTTTTCCGGGACTTCCGGCAGGTCTTTTTCGTTGTCTTTGGGAATGATGGCTTCCGTAATGCCTGCGCGCAGAGCAGCGAGGAGTTTTTCTTTCAACCCGCCGATTGGCAGCACTTTGCCACGTAGCGTGATCTCGCCGGTCATGGCCACATCACGCCGGACCGGGATCTTGCTCATCGCGGACGCGATCGCTGTTGCCATTGTGATTCCCGCCGAAGGACCGTCCTTGGGAATCGCGCCTTCCGGTACGTGGATGTGAATGTCAATATTGCGGTAGAAATCCTTGGGTAAACCCAGGCGGTGAGCGCGCGAGCGCACGTACGACATGGCGGCCTGCGCTGATTCCTGCATCACGTCGCCGAGTTGGCCGGTGATGGTGAGCTTGCCTTTGCCGTCAACAATGGCGACTTCGGTGCTCAAGATGGATCCGCCGACTTCAGTCCAAGCCAGCCCGGTAACCAGGCCGACTTCGCTCTTTTCGTTTGCGAGCGTGTCACGGAATTTGCTGACGCCGAGGAATTCCGAGACATTCTGGGCGTTCAGGTTCGCCGAGAAGCCCTGGCCTTCCTTGACTACCTTGCGGGCCACTTTGCGGCAGATGTTTCCGATCTCGCGCTCCAGGTTGCGCACGCCGGCTTCGCGCGTATAAGAGCGGATGATCTCTCTAATGGCATCGTCAGAGAACTGGATCTGCTGCTCGGTCAGCCCCGTGCCTTCACGCTGTTTACGAACCAGGAACTGCTTGGCAATTTCAATTTTCTCGAGTTCCGTATAACCGTGGAGGCGCAAAACTTCCATGCGATCCTGCAAGGCGGCCGGGATAGTGTGAAGCACATTCGCCGTAGCAACGAAGAACACCTGTGAAAGGTCGTATTCCACGTCAAGGTAATGGTCCTGGAACATCCAGTTCTGCTCGGGATCGAGCACCTCAAGCAGCGCGGCAGATGGATCGCCGCGAAAATCCGACGCCATCTTGTCTACTTCGTCAAGCATGAAGACCGGGTTCTTGGTTCCCGCCTTTTTCATCATCTGGATGATTTGGCCCGGCAGCGCTCCGATATAAGTGCGGCGATGACCGCGGATCTCGGCTTCATCGCGCACACCGCCCAGCGACATGCGAACGAATTTGCGACCCGTAGCCTTGGCGATAGACATTCCCAGCGAAGTCTTGCCAACGCCCGGAGGTCCGACGAAACAGAGAATCGAGCCTTTGGGATTTTTCACTAACTGGCGAACCGCCAGGAATTCAAGGATGCGATCTTTGATCTTCTCGAGACCGTAGTGGTCCTGGTTCAGGATCTTTTCCGCGTGCTCGATATTGCGGATCTCCTTGGACTTCTTTTTCCACGGAACGGCCAGCAGCCAATCCAGATAGTTGCGCGACACTGTAGATTCGGCCGACATTGGCGGCATGGCTTCCAGCTTCTTGAGTTCCTGGATGGCCTTCTCGTGGACGTCCTTGGGCATGCCGGCGGTGTCTATCTTCTTTTTGAGCTCGTCAAATTCGCTCTTCTCGCCGCGCCCAAGTTCCTTCTGGATGGCTTTGATCTTCTCGTTGAGGTAATACTCTTTCTGCGCCCTCTCCATCTGCCGCTTTACCCGGGTCTGGATGGTGCGGTCCATGTTCAGCTTTTCAATTTCAATGTCAAGGACATCGGCGATGCGGTTGAGCCGCTCAACCGGATCAAAAATTTCCAAAAGCTCCTGTTTTTCCTCAATCGAGAGCTGCAGGTTCTGTGCGATTGTGTCACTGAGCTTGGCCGGGTCATTCATCCCGGTGATGATCACGGGTTCCAGATTGAGCGACTGGCAGAGCTTTACATACTGATCAAAGAGCCCGTGGACGCGCTGCATGGCTGTGTCAATCACGGGAGTGGTTTCAGTGGAGTACTTGACGGTGCGTACCGTTGCCTCAAAATAGCCGGCCGCGTTCTTCAAGTCGAGGATCTTGCCGCGCTCGACGCCCTCCACCAGCACCTTGATGTTGCCGTCCGGGAGCTTCAGGTTCTGAACGATGTTTGCGATGGTGCCAACCTGATAGATCTCGTGGGGCTTGGGCTCGTCCACACTGGCATCATGCTGCGTGGCGAGAAAGATCTTGCGGTCTGAGGCCAGCGCTTCTTCCAGTGCGCGCACGCTGGATTCACGGCCCACGATGAACGGGGTCATCATGAAAGGGAAGATGACCACATCGCGGATGGGCATCATGGGAAGCCGGCGTGTTTCGAATTTTTCTTTATTTTGGGTCACTGATTAAAAACCTTTTTGATCCTGCCGGACTCGCCTGCGTACAGGCGGCGGCTGTAGTTCAAGAATATCACGTGAGGCAAGCCCGAAGCGCACTGCTCCGTGGTGATAAAGAAATCGGAGCAGAATCAGAGTGTTGGGAAGATTCCATGGAAAGGAAAACCGCCTGCTTTTCCAGCAGGCGGCACAAAGGCGGTCAGAACAGTCGCTGACTCTACCCTGCTTTTTCCATCGCGGGCAGAGAAATGTCGCGGCGTTCCACCATTTCTTTGGTGACTTCGAACTCCTTCACGCGCTTCTGGCTGGGGAGGTGATACATGAGATCGAGCATCATCTCCTCGAGGATCATGCGCAGTCCGCGGGCGCCCACCTTCCGCTGCATGGCCTCGCGCGCAATAGCAGCCAGCGAACCATCCGAGAAGCGCAGCTTCACGTTCTCAAACTCGAACATGCGCTGATACTGCTTGATGATGGCATTGCGCGGCTTGGTCAGGATCTCGATCAGCGCAGCTTCGTCGAGATCATTCAGAATGCCCACGACTGGCAGGCGGCCGACAAACTCGGGAATCAAGCCAAAGCGGACAAGATCTTGCGGCTCAGCGCGCTGCAATAGTTCCGTATCACGCTTGCTGGCTTCAATAAATTCTTTTTCTTTCTGCTCGCTGGTGCGGAAACCCATCGATTTTTTGCCGATGCGCCGGGCCACGATCTTTTCGAGGCCCACAAAAGCGCCGCCGCAGATAAACAAGATATTGGTGGTATCAACCGGAGTGAACTCCTGATGCGGATGCTTGCGTCCGCCTTGCGGAGGCACGTTGGCAATGGTGCCCTCCAGGATCTTCAGAAGCGCCTGCTGTACGCCTTCACCGCTGACGTCGCGGGTGATGGAAGGATTTTCGTCCTTGCGTCCGATCTTATCGATCTCGTCGATATAAATGATGCCGGTCTGCGCGCGTCCCACGTCACCGTCGGCAGCCTGGAGCAGCTTGAGGACGATGTTCTCCACGTCCTCGCCCACGTATCCGGCTTCGGTCAGCGTGGTGGCGTCAACGATGGCGAATGGAACATCGAGCATGCGGGCCAGCGTCTGCGCCAGCAGTGTTTTGCCGGTGCCTGTTGGCCCGATCAGCAGAATGTTGGATTTCGCCAACTCCACCTCGTTGCCCTTGGCGCGATTCATGTGGATGCGCTTGTAGTGGTTATAGACCGCCACCGAAAGCTTCTTTTTGGTTTGCTCCTGGCCGATTACATATTCGTCCAGGAACGCCTTGACTTCCTGTGGCTTGGGCAGGTGGTTGGGAGCGGCCGCGGCATGGGATTCACTGCGGTCATCTTCCAGAATGGAGTTACAGACAGCCACGCATTCATCGCAGATGTAAGCGCGGGGATAATCACTGGGGGAAGAAATGAGCTTGGCCACTGCATCCTGAGACTTGTGGCAAAACGAACAACGAAGTGTTTCTTCCGGCGACCTAGGTTTCACGGTAACTCCTTGATAGAGCGGACCCTTGTACAGCGTGGGCCAGAGGTCCGGCTAAAATCAAATCAACTACTTGTGTTTATAGATGATGTCGTCGATTATCCCATACTCTTTGGCTTGCGTGGCGTTCATGATGAAATCCCTCTCCACATCTTTTTCCACCTTCTCCAGCTTTTGCCCGGTGTGTTTGGCCAGCATCTGGTTGGTGATCTCTCTCATGCGCAGGATCTCTCTTGCATGTATATCAATATCTGTGGCCTGGCCACTAAGGCCTGACATCAAGGGTTGATGAATAAGAATCCTAGAAGTGGGTAAGGCAAAACGCTTACCGGCGGCGCCGGCGCACAAAAGTGTTGCGGCCATGCTGGCCGCCTGGCCGCAGCAGATGGTCATCACGTCAGGACGAACAAACTGCATGGTGTCATAGATGGCCATTCCTGCAGTGATTGAGCCGCCCGGAGAATTGATGTAGAGCTGAATGTCCTTCTCGGGGTCCTCGGCTTCCAGGAACAAGAGCTGGGCAATGACGAGGTTGGCAATGGTGTCGTCAATGGGAGTGCCGATGAAGATGATATTGTCCCGCAGCAGCCGGGAGTAAATGTCGTAAGCGCGCTCGCCGCGGCTTGTCTGCTCAACGACCATTGGTACAAGTGCCATAAATTCCCCTTCTTCCTCCGTCAAAACAGTTAAATGCAGCGGCCGTGAAGCTCACCCCGCATTGCTGTACAAGAAGTTTAACGCTTTTTCCCCGCGCAGGCGGGCACGGATGCGCTCGAGACCGTCATCCTTGCTCAGCTCCTTGCGCACGTCTTCAGGTGTTTGCTGGGTGTGATAGGCCAGCGAGACGATTTCATTGTTCAGCTCGTCATCGCTTACCTGAATGTTTTCTGCATCGGCGATTCTGTGCAACAGTAGCCCGGATTTGGCCTCCTTAGTAGCGGCAGGCTCCTGCGCGGCGCGTAGCTTGCGGAAATCCAGGCGACGCATATCTTCCGTGCGCATTCCCTGGGAGGCCAGGGCGCGCAGACCTCGTTCCAGCCGCAGGCCAATGTGGTGTTCCACCATGGACCGCGGAACCGGGAAGTCATGCTTTTCAACCAGCGCATCGATCAGCTTTTCCTTGGCCTCGTGCTCGGCTTCGTGCTGGCGCTGGTCGCGCACGTTTTCGCGGATCATCTCGCGAAGCTTGTCCAGGGTCTCAATTTCCGGGCTTAGTTCCTTGGCGAAATCATCATTCAGTTCAGGTAAAGCCTTCTTTTTGATTGCATTTACCTTCACGTGATACGAAAAGCTTTTGCCCGCAAGCCGCCGGTCATGGAAGTCATTCGCATAGGAGACTTCAAATTCCTTTTCTTCACCGGCTTTCAGGCCGCGTAGATTCTCAGAGAACTGGGCCACCGTAGTTGGCGAACCAATCTCCACCATCACATCCTCCATCTTGACCGGTTCAACAGGTGCGGCTGGCTTCTTCTCTGATGTGCTTTGTTCGGCTTCAGAAACGTGCGGGGTTGCCGTGAAGGAGACCTGGGCGAAATCTCCGTCTTCAAGCGGACGGTCTTCATTCACCGGATCAAAGCTGGCCTGGCGCTCCTGCAATGCCTTGATTTCGGTATCGACATCCTCGTCGGATACCTGGATGTTCGGCTTCTCAATCTTGATGCTCTTGTAATCGCCCAATTCGAACTGCGGCATTACATCAAAGCTGGCGGTGAAGCGGATTGGCTGTCCGGGGTCGGCGTGCAAGTCAGTAATGGAAGGCGCAGAAATTGGCTGATAACCACCCGACATTACAGCAACACGAAAATACTGCGGAACAAGGCGCTCCAGGAGGTCTTGGCGAAGCTGATCAGCAAAACGGGTGCGCACGACGCCTGCCGGAACCTTTCCTTTGCGGAACCCGGGTACCCGCGCCTGCTTTGAATATTCCTGCACCAGAGCCTGTTCCTGCTCAGCGACTTCTTCAGCAGGAATCTCCACCGTGATCTGCTGTCTGCAAGGATCTTCGGCCTGCGGCGCCTGTGCTTCGGGCTCCGGCCCGGAGGCTGCACTACCTGATTCAGGTACAGGATTTTCGGCTGGCTTCTTCTCAGTATTCGTGTTTTCCAAGGGTTTGTTCCTCTGTGTCCGTCTGCGGGGCAGGGCGAAATTGAAGGTTCTAAAGGGCTATCCTCAAAATCTCAGTTTAAGAGAGTTTTACCGGAGCGGTCAAACGCCGGGCGGCATGGGGCGCATCCGGGACCGCAGCAAAGCAGAACTTACCAGTTTTTTACTTGCTTTCAGGGTTCCGGAAGAGAATACTTGGGCCAACGCGGGATTAAGCGACGGATTAATATGAGACCTGCAGTCCTTTCCATAGCGAAGGAGCGGCTCGTGTCCCCTTTGCGGAACGCGGTGCTCGCTCACGCGGGTTACGGAGTAATACCCGTGACCTCATTCGATTCCGCCCTGAAGATTCTCCGCCGACGTCATGTCTGCGTAATGGTAATAGGGCAATCGATGGAGATGCGCGAACGGCGAGCGCTTTGCTCTGAGGCGCACAAGCTGGGCGTTCCGGGCGTGGTGCTGGATTCGTACGGGCAGGCAGATGACGGTTGCCTGTTGCACGTAAACCCGCTCGATGGTCCGGAGGCATTTCTGGACGCATTGGCCGCGCTGCTGCAACGCGACCACCTCGCCTGTGTGGTCTAAAAACGCCTGCTAAACTGGTGGGAGATGCTCTCTCCCCTCGACAAACTGAACCAGGACATCATTGCGTGCACGCGATGTCCGCGGCTGATTGCGCATTGCCAGAAGATTGGCCGCGAAAAACGCCGGGCCTATCGCGAATGGGAGTATTGGGCCAGGCCTGTACCCGGCTTCGGCGATCATAAGGGGCGTGTGTTGATCCTGGGCCTTGCTCCGGGCGCGCATGGATCCAACCGCACTGGGCGGCCATTTACGGGGGACGGATCGGGCCATTTTTTCTATCGTATGCTGCACAAGACCGGATTTGCCTCGCAGGCTTCATCTTTGCACCGCGATGACGGCCTTCAACTCAAAGACGCATACATCACGGCTGCCGTGCATTGTGCTCCCCCGGGCAATAAACCTACTCCGCTTGAGATTGCCAACTGCTCCGGACACGTGGAACAGGAAATCAAGCTCCTGACCAACGTTCGCGTGGTGCTGGTGCTGGGCAGGATCGCCTTTGATGCTTATCTCAATTTCCTGAAGCGCCAGGGACTGCTTGGCAGCAAAGCGGGATTTGTCTTCGCTCACGGAGCGCACTACCGTCTGCCGGATGGGCGAACTCTGTTGTGCTCCTTTCATCCATCTCTGCAAAACACAAACACCGGAAAGCTCACAGAAAAGATGATGGTGGACGTGCTGAAGAAGGCGCGCAGGCTGATGGGGTGAGAAGGAGCAAAAAT
>Ga0070679_100001302_pt1 | contig 22036 bp, 26 predicted proteins | sample KBSC63BmetaG_FD_65652 | JGI IMG/M metagenome (GOLD analysis project Ga0070679, IMG submission 65652) | Corn rhizosphere microbial communities from Kellogg Biological Station, Michigan, USA - KBS C6-3B metaG | ecosystem: Host-associated > Plants > Roots > Rhizosphere | place: USA: Michigan... | reverse complement strand
GCTGCCATCGCGCCCTGCACCGACTCCGGCGCACTGGCCAGCGTCAGCCGCGCGGAGATCGCCGTCGGCGTCAGGCCGTGGTCGGCGAGCGCAACGAGCACCGCCTCGAACAGCCGCAACTCGCCCGCGGTCGGCCGGCGCATCGCGACCAGCCAGAACGCCAGCTCGCCGAAGCCCACCTTGCCCAGCAGGTCGTGCGCGAGGTCGTGCCCCAGGAGGGTGATCGAGTCGCGGTCGGACGTGCCGATCGACGTCGGGAACTGTTCGGTCATCGCTGCTCCGCGTCGTACTCGTCGTCGGAATGTCCGGTCAGCAGCTGGTGCTTGGCGACCCGTGCCGTCGGAGTCCGCGGCAGGGCATCGACAGCCTGCCAGAACCGCGGCACCTTGAACGCCGTCAACCGCTGCGCCGCCCAGTCGCGCAGCGCGGGGAAGTCAGGTGCTCGCCCCGCTTCGACGACGACCCAGGCCTTGATCTCCTCCTCCGTCAGCTCTGAGGCGACACCGACGACGGCACACTCGACGACGTCCGGATGCGACGCGATCGCCTCCTCGATCTCGGCCGGCGACACGTTCTCGCCGCGCCGGCGCAGCACCTCTTTCTTCCGCGCGAGGAACGTGTAGGTCCCGTCGGCGTTCGCTGTGACGAGGTCACCGGTGTGCAGCCAGCCGTCGACGATCGTCTTGGCGGTCTCCTCCGGCATGCCGTAGTAGCCGGGCGTGACCACCGGGTTGCGCAGCAGCAGCTCACCGTCCACGACCCGGGCGTCGTTGACGTGCCCGTGGCGTGGGTGCTGGCGCGGCGTCCCGAGCGTGCCGAACGGCCGGGTCCCGTGCGGCCAGATCAAGCCGTACGGCGACTCCGACATCGCGTAACCGCAGACGACGCGCAACCGGAACCGCCGCTCGAACGCCTCTTGCCACTCCCGTTCGGGCGACGGGCCGGTGTAGGCGAGCCGCAGCGGGTTGTCGGCGTCGTCGTCTCGTTCCGGCTGGCGCATGAGGATCTCGAGCATCGCGCCGATCGCGTTGAACTCGGTTGCACCGTGGCGCCGGGCGGCGTCGAGGAAACCGCTCGCCGAGAAGCGCGGCAGGAGCACGAGGCCGGCACCGCAGGCGAGCGATCCCATGACGGAGTAGGCGGGCGCGTTGACGTGGAACAACGGGAGTGAGGTCATCAGCCGGTCATCGGCGGTGAGCTCCATCCAGTAGGCGAAGCCCTCACCGGCCCAGGCGTAGGCGCGGTGCGTCTGCATCACGAGCTTCGACCGGCCGGTGGTGCCGGAGGTCGGGATCAGGACGGCGACGTCGTCCGGCGTCACGCCGGACGACAACGTGTTCCCCGACGAGGTTCCTGGCCAGGGCCCAAGGAGATCCGCCAGCGCGGCTTCATCGATGACATGTGCGGGCTGCACCTGAGCAACCAGTCCCGCCAGCTCGGAGGCGGTGCTCTCCGGATTCGCGGTCACCGCGATCGCACCGAGAGAGGCGACCGCCAGCCAGCACAACAGCCACTGCGGAGTCGTGCGTGGCGACATGAGCACGAGATCACCGGGTTGCACACCGGTGTCACGAAGACGCTCGGCCACCTGCGCGGTCTGACTCAGAGCTGCGCCGAACGTCTGCTGCCCGTCGTCGGTGCGCAGCCAGACGCGGTCCGGGGCGCGCTCCGCCGCAGCGAGCAACAGCCCCGGGATCGTCTCTGTTTCTCCGGGCGCGGTCAGGCGCCGGCGGTGTAGAGGTCCTGGGTGATGCCCTCGACCAGCTTCGTCTCGACGGTGTGGTCGAGCTTTCCCTTGTCGCGGAGCTCGCGTACGGCGGGCACCGGGTCCTTGTCGGCGAACAGCCGCTCGTCGTTGTAGTCGACCGGCCGCCCGGTCGGGTCGAGCGTCCACCACGACGCCTCGAGCGCGATGCCGTTGTTGTCACTGAAGTAGATCGAGCGCAGGAACCCGTGGTCGATGACGTCCGTGACCTCGCAGCCGTGACTCTTCAGCCGGTCGCGCAGCCGCAGCAGTGCGTCCTCGTCCGGCAGGTGCATCGACAGATGGTCGAACTGCGCAGCCTTCTCATAGGGCACGCCCGCCGGTTTCGAGAACGTCTCGAGGTGCTGGCCGGCGTACTCGAAGAACGCGACGGTGTTGCCCGGCGCGACCTCGAAGAAGTAGTGCTTGAACTGCGGCGTTGCGAGCGTCGTCACCAGCCGCGCGTCGAGCACGCCGTGCCAGAACCGCACGGTCGCGTCCATGTCGGGGGTGACGAGAGCGAGGTGGTGCACGCCGCGCCAGTGGACCGTATCCGGGGTAGCTGCCATGACCGGAACGTACGCCGCGCGCGCCGTGGTTGCCACCCGTGGACGGCGGATATTCGCGTCCACAGTGCGCCGCGTCGGCGTCGAAACGTCGGTGCGGTCGGGCAGGCTCGCCACCATGAGTTCGCAGGGCATGAGTGAGGTCGACCCGAAGCTCCTCGGGCGGGTGCGCAAGCTGCTCGCGAAGGCCGAGCATCCAGGCACACCGGTCGAGGAGGCGCAGGCGTTCTCGGCGAAGGCGTCGGCGCTGATGGCGGCCTACGCGATCGACCAGGCGCTGCTCGAGGCATCCGCACCGGCGGCGGCGCAGCCGATCGTGCGGCAGTTCGACGTGGACGCGCCCTACGCGATGCCGCGCGCGGTCCTGCTCGACCGGGTGGCGCGGGCGCATCGGGTCCGGGTCGTCATCGGCCCCGATGCCGGCAGCGGCCGCCGTCGCTGCACGCTGGTCGGGTTCCCGGTCGACCTCGAGGTCGTCGAGGTGCTGTTCACGAGCCTGCTGCTGCAGGCGTCGACCGCGATGCTGAACGCCTCCGCCGACTCCGCCCGGCCGAAGTCGTTCCGGCGCGCGTTCCTGCTCGGCTACGCCGACGTGATCGGAGCGCGCCTCGCGGAGGTGCGCAAGGAGACCGACGCCGACGCCGACCGCAGCCGGCCGGGCACGTCGCTGGTGCTGGTCGACCGGTCCCGGCAGGTCGACGCGCTCCTGGAGCAGGAGTTCCCGCGGCTGCGCAGCCTGCGGATGACGACGTCGTCCGGCGGCGGCCTGACCGCGGGGCGCGTGGCCGGCGCACGCGCCGATCTCTCGGCTCCGGGTTCGCGCGTCCCGGCGGGGAGGCTGCGCGAAATAGGATGAAGGCGTGCCCTTCGACTTGACCGAGCTGCTCGCTGCACGCCGTGGCCAGGGTTACGAGCTGCAGTCGCAGTACGTCAACGCGCAGGTGCCGAAGATGCTGCACGCGATCGGGTTCGACAAGGTCTTCGAGCGCGCCGAGGGTGCTTACTACTGGGACGCCGACGGCAACCGCTACCTCGACTTCCTCTCCGGCTTCGGCGTGTTCGCGCTCGGGCGCAACCACCCCGCGGTCCGCAAGGCGTTGCACGACGTCCTCGACGCCGGCCTCGCCGACATGCTGCAGTTCGACGCGCCGCTGCTCATGGGTCTGCTCGCCGAGGAGCTGGTGAAGCGCTCACCGGGCATGGAGCGGGTCTACTTCTGCAACAGCGGCAGCGAGGCCGTCGAGGCGGCGCTGAAGTTCGCCCGCTGCGCGACCGGCAAGCGCCGGATCCTCTTCTGCGACCACGCCTACCACGGGCTCACCGTCGGCACGCTGTCGGTCAACGGAGCCGACGAGTTCCGCAAGGGCTTCGACCCGCTGCTGCCGGACACGAAGGTGCCGTTCGGCGACCTGGCCGCGCTCGAGAAGGAGCTGCGCAAGGGGAACGTCGCCGCGCTGCTGATCGAGCCGATCCAGGGCAAGGGCGTCAACATCGCGCCGGAGGGCTTCCTGCGCGAGGCGCAGGTGCTGCTGCGCGCGCACGATGCACTGCTCATCACCGACGAGGTGCAGAGCGGCCTCGGCCGCACCGGAAGGTTCTACGCGCACCACCATGACGGTGGCGTACAGCCCGACATCATCACCGTGGCGAAGGCGTTGTCCGGCGGGTTCGTGCCGATCGGCGCGACGCTGATGCGGCCGGGCGTGTTCGAGAAGGTCTACTCCAGCATCGACCGCGTCTTCGTGCACGCCTCGACGTTCATGGGCAACGCACTCGCGATGACCGCCGGTCTCGCGACGCTCGCCGCGATCGACGACGAAGGCCTCATCGACAACGCGAACGCGCGCGGCGAAGAGCTGATGGCCGGGTTGCGCGCGATCGCGGAGCGACAGCCGACGATCGCCGACGTGCGCGGCCGGGGCCTGATGATCGGCATCGAGTTCGGCAAACCGCCGACGATGCGCGGCAAGGCCATGTGGTCGACGCTCAACGCCGCCCGCAAGGGCTTGTTCGCGCAGATGGTCGTCGTACCCCTGTTCACCGAGCACCGGATCCTCACGCAGGTCGCCGGTGACCACATGGCGGTGATCAAGCTGATCCCGCCGCTCACCATCACCAGCGACGACGTGCAGGAGTACCTGCGCGCGTTCGAGGCGGTGATGGCGGGAGCGGAGAAGCCGAGCGGGCTCGCCTTCGACTTCGGCAAGACCCTCGTGAAGCAGGCCCTCAACCGGCCGTAGCCGTCAGGGGCTGCCCGATCAAGAGCTGCGCAGCGCGAGCTCCATCTGGCGGTACATCTGCCGCGCGGTCTGGCCGAAGCCGGGGCAGCAGGGCGGACCGCCGGCGACGCCGACGCCGATCTCGAGGTGCGGCGCGGACGAATAGCCGACGCTGCCGCAGCCGATCTGCGCGACGAGGTCACCGGCGTGCACGTGCTGGCCGACGTGCACGTAGATGTGACCGGTGTGGCCGTAGTAGACGTTGCGGCCGCGGAACGGCCCGCTGCTCATGCGGATCACCGGCGCGGTCGGGCCGAAACCGGAGATGCCGGTCTGGATGACCGTGCCGTCGCCGACCGCGACGAGCTTGGCGGCGGCGCCGCAGGCCTCACCCTTGGCGAAGATGTCGACGCCCTGGTCGAGGCTCCAGCTGCCCGGGCTCGTCGCCTGCGACACGTGAAGGAAGGGGAACCGGAAGCCCGTCGGCGAACCGCCGGTCACGTGCACCGTGCGCACCGCGAACGGCGAGGGTGCAAGACCCCCGGCGCCCGGGAACTTGATGCCGACCTGGAATGACCGCGTGAAGCGCCCGGCGATCGTCGCAGTGCCGGCGGAGTTGGTGCGGACCACCCGCGGCGAGCTCCAAGCGTGACGTGCACCCGGGCGGAAGCGCACCTGCACTGCCTGGCCGGCCAGGCCGTGCGTGCCGTCCTGCACCAGGTGCGCAGCGATCGTCACCGGCGCCTTGTAGGCCACGACGCGCGGCGCATGCGGGTGCAGGTCGATGACGTGTACGGCGGTCGACGCGGTGTTGGAGCGGACCGTGCCGTTGACGTCGGAGTAGGTCGCACCGAACTCGGTGGCGGCGTCGAGCGCCTGCACGGGCAGGGTCGTCGTGCCGTCGACGCCAGTCGTGGCGCTGCCGAGAACCTGCCAGGTCGCGACGCCCGGCGTACGGTCCAGGAACTGCACGGTGCGCTCGGGGAGCGGAACGCCGTCGAGGTCGAGCTTCACGGCCAGCGTGGCGCCCGTGCCGCGGGTGACACTCGGCGGCGCGGTCAGCGTCAGCTCCGCGATCTGCACGCTGGTGCTCGCATCCGCGACGGCACTCGGCGTCGAGCCGGCGAGCACCGGCGTGACCGCGGCGGCGGTCGCGACAGCGCTCGCGGCGATGGCCAGGCGCACGTTGCGCCGACGCGGAGCGGACAGGACAGCAGAGACCAGCAGACGAGCCCGCACGGACGTACCCCTCCGACGCCTGCGGGGTTAGCTGTCGGGTTCGGGCCGAAGGTCTTGGCCCGGCTCCCCCTGTCATGCAACAGAGCGAGCTTCACCCCTAGGCCGCAGCTTTGCTGGCGGCCGGTGGACCGGTGGGTCCCCCACCCCTGCCGTTGTCCGCCCCTGGGTGGCCTGCGGCAGGGCTCGGCGAACAGGCCAGGGCGTTGGTTTTAGGTCACGGACAGGTTACGGAACGTTCACGCCGGTGTCGAACCCGGGGTCGGCCGGGTCCGGCGGTCGCTGCCACGCTGTGGCTATGAATCGGGGCCTGCTGTGAGCAAGTGGTCCGCTCGGGACATTCCTTCGCAGACCGGACGCACCGCCGTGGTGACGGGCGCCAACAGCGGCCTCGGGTTCGTCACGGCCAGAGAGCTCGCCCGCGCCGGCGCGCACGTCGTCATGGGCTGCCGCGACGCCGCGCGGGGCGAGGAGGCGCGCGAGCTGCTCCGCCGCCAGGTCCGGGACGCCGACGTCGAGGTGCGTTCGCTCGACCTCGCCTCGCTCACGTCGATCCGCACGTTCGCCGACTCGATGCACGCCGACTTCCCCGCGCTCGACCTGCTGGTCAACAACGCGGGCGTCATGGCGATCCCGCGACAGCTGACCGAGGACGGCTTCGAGCGCCAGCTCGGCACCAACCACCTCGGTCACTTCGCACTGACCGGCCTGTTGCTGCCGACGATGCTCGGCCGCGCCGGTTCGCGCGTCGTCACGGTCAGCAGCACGGCGCACAAGCCCGGCCGGATCGACTTCGACGACCTCATGAGCGAGCGGTCCTACCGCAAGTGGAGCGCCTACTCGCAGTCGAAGCTCGCCAACCTGCTGTTCGCCTACGAGCTGCAGCGGCGCCTGGACGCCGCCGACGCCCACGCCGCGACGACGCAGACGATCAGCGTCGCGGCGCACCCCGGCTACGCCGCGACCAACCTGCAGCACGTCGGGCCCCGCATGGAGGGCAGCCGCCTCCGCGAGCTCGTCATGTCGCTCGGCAACCGGCTGTTCGCCCAGTCCGACGAGATGGGCGCGCTGCCGCAGCTGTACGCCGCGACTGCCCCGGACGTCCGCGGCGGCGACTACTTCGGGCCGGACGGCATCGCCGAGGGCCGCGGCCATCCGAAGCGGGTCGACTCCACTGCGGCGTCGAAGGACCGCGACGTGGCCGCCCGGCTCTGGACGCTGTCCGAGGAGCTCACCGGTGTCCGGTACACAGCCCTCGCGGCATAAACAGCCCGAATTGTCTATGTCCTAGAACGGCGTTCGGCTTGCAGACTTCAAGCCGTGACGAAGCGCGTTCTCGTCGTCGACGACGAACCCGACCTGCGCCGCCTGCTGCGGTGGCTGCTCGAGATCGACGAGCGCTGCAGCTCGATCGCCGAGGCCGGCGACGGCGCCAGCGCGGTCCGGGAAGCCGAACGCGTCGAGCCGCAGGCGGTCATCCTCGACTTCATGCTCGGTGAGGAGACGGCGGCCGACGTGCTGCCGAGCCTGCGGGCGGCCTGCCCGACGGCGCGGATCATCGTCTACACCGCCGCGCCGGAACGTGCCGCGGCCGCCGACGTGATCGCCGCCGGTGCCGACGTCGTCGCGGCGAAGGCCGGCGACAACATCGATGACGTCATCGACATGGCACTCGTCTGCTGAGCGCCTGCTACTTCAGGTCGGCCGCCCAGCTCGGCGGCGTCCCACCGAACACGTCCGGCAGGTCGGCGCTGACGCGGTCGGTGAACTTCGGTGGCCGCTTCTCCATGAACGATGTGATGCCCTCGCGCACGTCCGGCATCTGACCGCGCACATGGATCGCCCGTGAGTCGGCCACGTGCGCGTCGTACGGCGACGGCGCCGCGAGCATCCGCCACATCATCTGCCGGCTCAGCGCCACGCTGACGGGTGCTGCGTTGTCGGCGATGTCACGTGCGATCGCGTACGTCGTCGACAGCAGCTCCTCCTTCGGATGCAGGCTGCGCACCAGCCCGCCCGCGAGCGCCTCGGTCGCGGGGAACACGCGACCGGAGTAGAGCCACTCCGCAGCCTGGGACGGACCCACGAGCCGCGGCAGGAACCATGTGGACGCCGCCTCGGGTGTGATGCCGCGGCGGGCGAAGACGAAGCCCAGCTTTGCGTCGTCGGCGGCCAGGCGGATGTCCATCGGCAAGGTCATCGTGACGCCGACGCCGACCGCGGGGCCGTTGATCGCCGCGATGATCGGCTTGCGCAGCTCATAGATACGCAGGCTCACCAGACCGCCACCGTCGCGCGGCGCCTCATCCGCGGAACCACCACGCACGCGGTAGTCGAACGTCTGCCCGCCGGCGGACAGGTCGGCGCCGGCGCAGAACGCGCGGCCGGCGCCGGTGACGACGATGACGCGCACGTCGTCGTCCGCGTCGGCCCGGTCGAATGCGTCCAGCAGCTCGTTCGCCATCGTCTTGGTGAACGCGTTGAGCTTGTCCGGACGGGACAGGGTCACGGTGAGTACGCCGTCGGTGACGTCGTACTGGATCTGCTCGTACTTTTCGGCGGCCATGTGCACAGCATGCCGATGCGCCCACGGCGCCTGTGAGGCCGGTCACGGGCGGCCCGGTGCTTGCTGCCGCTAGCGGCGGGTAGGACGAACCATGTCCCCCGAAGTCACGTTCAACGAGCGGCGCATTGCGCCGCGAGGGAGTGTTCCATGTCCAACCCAGGCACCGGCCCGGCGCTAGGCGGCGCCGTCGACCGGATGAAGGGCGTTGCGAAGAAGGCGGCAGGTGCCGTCCTCGGCGACGACGACCTGAAGCGAGAGGGCGAGCTGCACCGCGAGAAGGCGCAGGCCGACACCGAAGCGGCGAAGCTGCAGGAGAAGGCCGACCGCGAGCAGGCCCAGGCCGAGACCGCCGCGCGCGAGCGCGAGATCGAGATCGAGCGTCAGCGGCTCGCCGCCGAGGCGGCCGCCGAGCAGCAGGAGCAGCAGGCCGAGATCCAGCGCACGACCGAGGAGCAGCGCATCGCCGCCGAAGCCGCGCAGCGTGAGGCAGCAGTGCAGCGTCAGGAGGCCGCCGAGCAGCGCGCGGTCATCCGGGAGCAGCAGGTTGCCGCTGCCGACCGGGTCGCCGCCGAACGCGAGGCCGCGCGTCTCGAGGCCGAAGCCGCGAAGGCGGAGAACACCGCCGTCGCGCTCGACGAGATCGCCGAGGAGTCGAAGTGAACGTGCAGATCCTTCCGCGCACCATCGTCAACACCTACCTGTCCGCAGCACGGCTGCCGTTGAGCGTCGTCGCGAAGGCGCGCGGCCAGCAGGACAACGAGCAGTGGCCGCCGGCATTGGCCTTCGAAGGATTCGAGGCCGGCGTCGAGACCGTCGTCGGTTCGCTGCTGCGCGACGGCGAGCTGATCGAAGCAGGGCGGCTGCGTCAGGCGAAGGTCGCGCAGCTGCGCAAGGCGGCGTACCTCGAGACGGTGGCCGAGACCAAGCGCGAGCAGGCCGACCAGGAGTTCGAGCAGCGTCGCGAGCAGGCCGAGCAGACCCGCCGCGCATCAGAGCAGCGGGCCGAGCGACGTGAGCAGCAGGTCGAGCAGCAGGCGCAGCAGCGCAAGGCCGCGGTCGACCGTGCCGCCGAGAAGAAGAAGACGGCCGCCCGCCAGACCGCGGCCGCGCAGGAGGAGGTCATCGAGCGGCGTGAGCGCGCTGCGACGGTGCAGTCGCTCGACCACGAGGCGAAGGCGCTGAAGGTGCAGCAGGAGGCGCTCGACGCGGCGAAGACCGCGGACGTCATCGAGGAGTCGATCGAGGGCACGAAGGAAGAACGTCAGAGCTAGTGCGCGTCGGCCCAGCTCCCGCCGGCAGCGACGTCCGCGACGAACCGGACGCCGCTGCCGGCCGCCCACCACCGTGACGTAGCCACCAGCGCGGCGTGCAGAAGCGCCCGCGCCTCGTCGACATCGGTCTCGCGCACGTGCAGCAACAGCTCGTCGTGCAGGCACATGACGATCTGCCCACGTTCCGGCAGGCCGGCGCGGACCGTCGACGCCCAGGCCTTGAAGAGCTCCGCCGCTGCGCCCTGCACGACTGCATTTCGCGCGAACCGCCCCCATCCCGGTTGCATCCGCAGCAACCGACCGCCGTAGGTGCGCACCGGTCGTCCCTCGCGGCCGGCCGCCTCGGCCTCGCGCAGGTAGCGCATAGCGCGCACGTAGGTGCGCTCCATCTGCCGCAAGGCGTTGCCGGCGGTGCCGCTGGTCTGGCCGTACATCGCGGCGAGCACGGCCACTTTCGCGGTCGCGCGTTCGCATCCCAGCCGCGCCGCGACCGGCGCGTACATGTCGTCGTCGTGGGCGGCCTGTGCCAGCGCTTCGTCACCTGAGACGACGGCGAGCACGCGCGGTTCGACCTGTCCGAGGTCCGCCCGCACGAAGACATGACCGGGTTCGGCCCGCACCGCGGAACGCAGCTCGGCAGGCAGGTTGTGCAGCCCCGCCGACGCGGTCATCCGGCCCGCCCCCTCGGCCGCCGACCAGGTCCCGCGCAGCCGGCCGTCGCCGTCGACGTCACGGTCGAGCCAGCCCCAGCCGTAGGTCGTCGCCATCCGCTCCGCCTTGCGCCACGCCAGCAACGACGCGACGGCAGGCGACGACGCGGCGTGCGGCTCGAGCCGCCACGATCGCGTGTCCGGCAGCTCCAGTCCGACCCGTGCCAGCATCTCCTTCACCTGCGCGGGGTTGCGCAGGTCGACGTCGGCGCCGCCGGGAAACTGCGCCCGCACCGCGTCGTCACGGGCCCGTCGGCGCGCCTCGGCATGGGCTTCGTCGACGGGAGGCGGCCCGATCAACGGACGCAGGATGTCGGCCATCGCGCCGCGGTCGATCGGCAGCCCGACGCTCCCGAGCTCGACGGCGAGCAGTGAGGCGGCCGACTCGGCGTACGCCGTCAACACCGGCAGCGAGCGGCGATGCGTGCCCGGCCGGGGGTCGGGCAGCTGGGCAACCGCGGCGTGCTGTGCGTCGTAGACCTGCAGCAGCAGCTGCGCCCAGCGCTGCGCCGTGCGGAGGTCGCGCGCCCATCCGCCCTGCAGCCAGACCCGGCTGAGCTGCCCATCAGCGCGCACCGGCTCCTCGTCGTCGCCGCTGTCGAGGTCGAGCAGGTCGAGCTCGGCTCGTGGCGGATCCGGCTCCGGAAGGCCGCGCGCTGCCGACCACACGGCAGCAGCATCGTCGCGATGTGCGCCGTGCAGCAGCCGGTGCACGGCGCCGACGTCCCAGCAGGCGCGCAGCCGGACACCGGCGTCGACAACCGTCGTCCGCATGTCCCGCGCCGACCACAGCACCCATCGCGGATCGGCGCGCGCTGCGGCCGAGATCGCACCGGCGAGGTCCGACGTCGCATCCGTGCCGCCGCCGCCGTGCCACGCACAGGCCAGCCCGGTGCCGGCGACGGAGACGAGCGCGATCGGTGCGCCACTGGGGACTCCCGCCGCGACCAGCTCGTCGGCGAGGGTCACACCGTCATTTCACCCTGACGAGTCGGCCTTCACGAAGCTGAACTTGCCGTTGCTCTCGAGAATCCCCCACCGCACCTCGTCGAAGGCGCCGATGCCCTGCATGCGCATCTCCTCGGCGACGTCTTCACGACGCAGCCGCTCACGGCGCAGGTTGCGCTCGATGAGGTTGCCGTCCTGCACGAGCACGACCGGTTCACCTTCAAGCAGCTTCTTCGCCCGACGCGACCGGTAGGCGAGGTAGGACGTCGCGACCTGCAGCAGCGCGATCGTCGAGATGACGAGGATCGCGCCGGTCACCGAGTAGTCGTCCTGCGTGAGACCTTGCTGCACCGCGTCACCGAGCACGATGAGCAGCACGAGGTCGACCGGTGTCAGTGACGACAGCTCGCGTCGGCCGACGATGCGCATCAGCACAAGGACGAAGACGTAGAGCGCGATCGCGCGAAGCACCAGGTCCATCAGGGCCACACCGTCAGATGTCGGGTCAGGTTGAGCAGGGGGGTGTTGCCGGCAAGCAGCGCGACCTGTTGCGCGCGCGAGCCGACAGTGGTCGGGTTGACTTGGAACTGCATGTGCAGCACGAAGGTGTCACCCGCCGACAGGTCGCCCAGCTGCAGCGAAAGCTCCCCGTGCTGGCTCTGCTCCTGCGACGGTGTCGGCTCGATGGTGTTGATGGTGAGGCCGTTGGCCCATCCGCCGCCGAGGTTCAACGTCGCCTGCTTGATGTCCTGGTGGACCTGGATCGTGAACCGTGCCTCGTAGAGCAGGCCACCGCGGGCGTGCGTGGGTGAACGAACGGTCAGCGTCGCCTGCGGCGACGACACCTTCGCCTCGCTGGCGGTCTGACCGAAGACGTTGAACAGCGCGAGGACAGGCACAACGGCCAGCAGCAGCAGAAGCAGTCGCCGCATCCAAAGCCCGGCACTGCGCCCTTCCATTTCCCGGGCGCTCTCGAGCTCGACGGCGTCCAACGTCTGCGTCATGACAATCGTTGTCTCCCCTAAACACAAGGGCAGAAAACGAGACATCACCTTTCGGTCGATTAAGGAGTGGAAGGCTGGCTGCCGTGCCGGTGACCGCGGAGAACGTGCGCGAGGTCGCGATGTCACTCCCGCGCGCCACCGAGGGGATCGTGCGGGACAGCCTGCGCTGGCGCGTCGGCCGGATCGTGTTCGCCGCGATGTCGCCGGACGAGGAGTTCCTCGGGTTCGGGTTCCCCAAGGAGGAGCGGGAGGCGCTCGTGGCCTCCGACCCGGACAAGTTCCTGCTGCCCCGGCCGTCGGAGCTGCGGTGGAACTGGGTCGAGTCGAGGGCCGCAGCGCTCGACGTCGCCGAGATGCGCGAGCTCGTCATCGACGCCTGGCGGATGTGCGTGCCCAAGAAGTTGCGTGATCAGGTGTGATTTGAGAACTCGACCTGCCACCGCCACGCGCTGCCGTCGTCGTCGTTCTCCCAGTGCTTGAGGACGCCGACTTCCCCGCCAGGGAGGATCACGGGCCGGCCGAGGTCGCTCTTGTCTGGCCAGACGTTCTCGCGCTCGACCCGGTCACCGCGTAGCCACAGTCGCGCCATCGGCCGGGGCTCACCGCCGCTGACCTCTTCGCCTTTCGCGACGACCGTGCCGTCCTCATCGCTCACCGTGACCGTCACCCGCTCCGGCAGCGAGTGCGCGAGCAGGCACTCGGTCGCCTCGAGAATGCCGCGCGCGAACTCCATGCCGAGCATCGCGCCGTCCGGGTTGCGCAGCTCCCAGATCTGACTGCTCACGACAACGGCGTACCTCGATTTCGCGCCGGGTAAGCCGCCGGCGACAACAAGTCACAACTGGAAAAGGCCCTCGGCCGCTGACCACACGCGACATGCTGCGGGGATGACACCAGAGATCGGTCTGAAGCTCGACAACCCGAAGGCCGGCACCATCACCGTGTTCACAGCGACTGCCGAGTCGACCGGCGGTGCGTACGTCGAGGTCGAGGTCACCTACCCGCCCAACAGCACGCCACCACCGCGGCATCTGCACCCGTCGCAGGACGAGCACTTCACCGTGCTCTCCGGCCGGATGGTCGGCGTCTGCGGCGACGCGGACATCGACGCCGCCGAAGGCGAGGAGTTCGAGGTGCCGCGGGGCACGCCGCACCTAATGGCCGCCGGCCCGGACGGGGCGGTGCTGCGATGGCGCACGTCGCCGGCGCTGCGCACCGACGAGATGTTCTGTGCGCTGTGGGAGGTCGCGCGCGACAACGACTGGTCCCCTGGCGGGATGGCGCTGTTCGAGGTGATCAGCCGCTACGGCGACGAGTTCAACCTCTGCTGACTCTGCCGACTCATGACGGAGTGGGAAGCAGGCCGGCGTTCTGCAGCATCTGCTTCGCCTGGTCGACGGTGCCACCGCGCGCGATGACGTCGTAGCGCATCGCGACGAGGGTCTTCATCGACGAGAAGTCGCGCCGGCCACGGGTGGCGGCGTGACCGACATATCCAGCCGTGGCACCCCAGGCGGCGCCGATGACGAGGCCGCCGAGGATCAGGCCGAGCCAGGCCGGGCCGCTGGTGAACAGACCGACCAGCAGGCCGATGAACAGCCCGAACCAGGCGCCGCTCGCCGCACCCGCCGCGGCCGCCTTGCCCTTGGTGAGCCGGCCGGTGACCCGCTCGACGAGACGCAGGTCGGAGCCGACGATGTCGACGTTCTCGACCGGGAAGCCGTCGTCGGACAACCGGTCGACGGCCGCCTGCGCCCCCTCGTAGCTCTCGAACGTCGCCACGGTGTTCCAGGCGACGCTGGCCGGGTCGAGGCGGGGGGTTTCACCCATCGTCATGCCGCCATCCTCCCCTTCCGTCAATGGCGGGGAAACCGCCTCCAGGGCGGCGTATGGCGGTCGCGCGACCTCAGCGAATCAGAGGTGCAGCGCCTTCCACGTGGCAGAGCGCACGACGCCGGTGGCGCGCAGGTGGTGGTGACGCTGGAAGCGCACGACCGCGCGCTTGGTGATCCGGCCGAAGATGCCGTCGGCACGCACGTGCAGCCTGCGCTGCACCCGCTTGACGTCCGCGCCGTGGCTGCCGACGCGGAGGGTGCGGTGCGTCGTCGTCGCTGTCGTCGTTGTCGTCGTGGACGTGGTCGACGTCCGCGGCGAGGCGATCGTCGAGGTCGACTCGGCATGCATGGGCTTGCGGAAGTCGATGGTGATCCAGAGGATGCCGTTCGCCCGCGTCGTGGCGATGCCGACGTCGCGGTAGCCGGCGGTCAGGATGTTGGCGCGGTGGCCGGGGCTGTGCCAGAAGGCGCTGTCCAGCGACGGGATGTCCGGCCCCTCACCGACGTTCTCGCCGACGATCTGCCAGTTGGTGACCTGGGTCGCGAGCCGCGGGTTGTGCGAGAGCAGGTTCGCCGCCGCCATGTGGTTCGACCAGCGCTGAGCGATCGAGTTGAGGTCGGTGCGCATCGTGAGCGCGCGCAGGCCGTGCACGTGGCGCTCGTGGTTGATGCGGGCGAGGTAGGCGTAGGCGTCGGAGCTGACCGCGTTCGCGGGCGTCGCGGTCGCGACGACACCGGCGGCGGAGGCGACGCCCATCGCCGAGGCGAGGGCGAGACGGACGAGCGCGGAACCCGTGGGCACGGCTGCGGCACCTTCCAGTTGCGGTGCCGGGGCCACGCCGCGGACAGAGATCGGCGGATGCGGGGGGCAACCTCGACTTCGGTAGACCGGCTGACTCGGCGCGCGTGGACAGCGTGTCGAGTCCCGTGCCTTTGCGGCCCGTGCTCGCGCACGGTGTGCCTGTTCGGTCGGCGATCGCCCCGGCGTAGGACTATTGGGTTGTCGTCCCGTATTGAAAATCCCTTGAGCCAAAAGGGGAATTTCGAGCCCGAATTACGCTGAACGGGTGAACGACGGCCGCTGGGCGAACGTGCGCCGTGCAGCGGCCAGGGCCGCGGGCGCGGCCAGCCGGGCGAACCGGCGGGAGGCGGCGGTCGACGCGCTACGGCGCGTACGCCGGGCCCTGCCGGGCGACCCACGGTTCGGCGACCCCCTCTCGGCCGCCGGCCGGGACAGCGCGGCGGTCGTCGCGCGCATCGCTCACCGGTTGTTCGACGAGGAGCCGCGGGCGACGCACGAGCTGGCGCTCGGCGCGCTGCAGGTCTGGCACGCGGCAGTGCAGCGGGCCGGACGCGGCCGGCGGGGCGGCGAACTGACGCTGCTGTTCACCGACCTGGTCGACTTCTCCCGCTGGGCGCTGCATGCCGGTGACGAGGAGGCCCTGCTGTTGCTGCGGGAGGTGGCGAAGGCCCAGGAGCCCGCCGTTCTCGCGCATCGGGGTCGGATCGTCAAGCGGCTGGGCGATGGCCTGATGGCCACCTTCCCCTCACCGCAGCTGGCGTTCGACGCGATCGTCGACGCCCGCGAGCGGCTGGAGCCGGTCGAGGTGAGCGGGTTCCGACCGCTGATCCGCGCCGGCGTGCACACCGGCACGCCGCAGGTGATCGGCGGCGACTATCTCGGGGTCGACGTCAACGTTGCGGCGCGCCTCATGCAGAAAGCCGGACCGGGCGAGACGCTGGTCTCGGAGACGGCGCTGGCGGGGCTCGACGAGTCGCGGGTCAACACGCGCCGCAAGAAGTCCTTCGTCTTCGGGAGGGTGAAAGGCGTGCCGGAGGATCTCGCGGTCTACGTCGCGACGCCGCGCCTGTCCGGCGGGAGCGGCAACGGCCGGGCGGGCGTATGAACCGCGATCGGCTCTCAGCGATCGCGCACGAGCGCCACCCGGTCGCCGCGCCGCTCGCCGACGCCTCGGTCGACGCGTTGATGGAGCTCGTGGCGTCGTACCACCCGCGCACCGCGCTCGACGTCGGCTGCGGATCGGCGCAGTGGCTGGTCCGTCTGCTCGAGCGGGCGTCCGACGGCCGCGGGGTCGGGGTCGACCTGTCGGCGGAGGCTCTCGCGGCGGCGCAGGTGCTGGCCGAGGAGCGCGGGGTCGGTGACCGCCTCGAGCTGCGCAAGCAGGACGCGAGCACGATCGGCGACGGTCGCTACGACGCGTTGCTGTGCGTCGGCTCGACCCACGCCCTTGGCGGGCTCGAACCGACGCTGAAGGCGCTGCACGGCTGGGGCGGCCCGGGCAGCGTCGCGGTGGTCGGTGACGGCTTCTGGGAGAAGGCGCCCGACGTCTCGACGCTGCAGGCGCTCGAGGCGACACCGGAGGAGTTCCCGTCGTACGCCGGTCTCGTGCGGCTGGTCGAGGCGCAGGGCTGGGCACCAGTGCGGGTGCACGTCAGCTCGCTGCAGGAGTGGGACGACTACGAGTGGGCGTGGGTGTCGACGCTGCGCCGATGGGCGCGACAGAACCCGGACGACCCTGACGCGACCGACGGTCTCGCGTTCGCCGAGCAGCATCAGCGGATGTGGCTCGACGGTTACCGCGAGACGCTCGGATTCGCGGTCGTCGTCGCCGAGTGGGTGCTCGCGTGACCGACGAGCGCAACGTTCTCGGCGGACCGCTCGAACCATGCGGCACCGACCCGATGACAGGGTTCTTCCGCGACGGCTGCTGCAGCACCGGCCCGGAGGACGCCGGCAGCCACACGGTGTGCGCGGTGATGTCCGAGCCGTTCCTGCGCCACCAGCGCGCCGTGGGCAACGACCTCGTCACGCCCCGCCCGGAGTGGGAGTTCCCGGGCCTGGTCCCGGGCGACCGCTGGTGCGTCGTCGCCGCCCGATGGGCGCAGGCGTACGCCGATGGCGTTGCGCCGCCGGTCGTGCTCGCGTCGACCAACGCGCGGGCGCTCGAGATCGTCCCGCTCGCCGCGTTGCAGGCGAACGCCGTCGACGTGCCGCCGGACCCCAGCGCCTTGGACTAGCTTCCGTCGGCGAGGAGGCGGTCGACCTTCGCGACCTTCTCCTCGAGCATGCCGGTGTGACCGGCGCGGATGTCGGCCTTGAGCACGAGCGACACCCGCTGTGACTGCTCGGCGACGGCGTCGACGGCGCGCTTGATGACCGCCATCACCTCGTCCCACTCGCCCTCGATGTTGGTGAACATCGCGTTGGTCTCGTTGGGCAGACCCGACTCGCGTACGACGCGAATCGCGTCGGCGACGGCGCGCGACACGCTGCCGGTGTCGTCAGAGGCGGACGGTCCGATGCTGAAGGCGACGAGCATGCCGCCAGCATCCCAGTGATCGCGCGTGTCAGTGACCGCGGTCGAGGACGCGCAGCGCCTTGCCGGCTGATGCGACCACGAACACCGTGTCCTTGTCGTGCACGACGGAGATGCTCTGCAGGCCGCTCCTCGTGCGCACCTTCGTGTCGCCGTTGACGGCGTAGGTGTCCTTGAAGCCGTCCGGGCTGGTGACGCTGATGCTCGTCGGCGACACGGCGGTGACCGTACCGCGCTGCAGGTCGACGGTCTTCGTGCCGCCGCGCAGCCGCAGGGTCAGCTGGCCATGCTCGAGTCGCTGCAGCAGCGCCCGACGACCGAGACGCGCGCCGCCACGGGCACCGGCGCCGGGCTGCGGCGTGCCGGCGTCGACGCTGCTCAGCACGCCGTCGGCAGCGGCACCGATCTGCTGTGATGACGCGGCAGCCGGCGTGGCGAGCGCTGCGTAGGTGATGCCGCCGATCGCGCCGGCTCCGACGACCCCGGCGGTCGCCCAGGCGGCGACCTTGCTGCTCTTCATGGCTCGACTGCCTCTCTCTGGCGATCCGCTGCTGCCAGCATCGGACGGCGCGGTCACCGCCCGGTGTGGGAATTGTTCGGGTTGTGTAAGGACGGCAGCGTGATCGTGAAGCGCGCGCCGCCCTCCGGGGCGGAGCCGGCCTCGGCGCGGCCGCCGAGCCGCTCCGCCAAACCGCCGATCAGCGCCAGGCCGATGCCGGTGCCGACCCTGCGCACGCCGCGGTAGCGGTCGTAGAGCGCGGACCGTTCGAACGCAACCGTGATGTCGTCGCCGGTGAGTCCGGGGCCGCCGTCGCGCACCTCGACCTGCACGGCCGCGGGCACCGCCCTTGCTGCGAGCACGATCTGCGCACCTGAGGGAGTCACGCGCAGCGCGTTCTCGGCCAGACCGTCGACGATCTGCCGCACCCGGCCGGCGTCGGTGACGACGGGCAACGGCTGGTCGGGCAGCTCGACCCTGAGCGCGACGCCCGCCGCCGCCGTACGTGCGGTCCAGACCTCCGCCGCCGACCGGATCAGCGTGGTCAGGTCGACCTCGGCCGGCTCGATGTGGAAGTCGGCGGCGCCGAGCCTCGCGAGGTCGAGGAGGTCGTTCACCAGCCGCTGCAGCCGGTTCGACTCGGCGAGCATCGTGGCGCCGACGGACGACGTCTCCTCCGTCGGCACGACGCCGTCGGCGAACGCCTCCGCATAGCCGGTGATGGCGGTGAGCGGCGTACGCAGCTCGTGCGACACGGAAAGCAGGAAGGCGCGCTGACGGTCCTCGCTGGTTGCCAGCGCGGCGGCGAGTGAGTTGAGCGACTCCGATACGGCGGCGACCTCGGCCGGGCCTTCAGGCGTCACGCGGACGTCGCGCCGGCCGGACCCGAGCTGCTGCGCCGCGGTGGCGGCGTGCACCAACGGCCTTGCCAGCCGCGCAGACAGCCACAGTCCGGCGAGTACGGCGACGAGCAGGCCGAGCGCGACCGCGATCAGCAGCCGCTTGCGCACCGGCGAGGTGAGCGAACCCGCGGCGGAACGGGGCTGCAGCAGCACGACCGACCCGGCGGCGGCTGACATCGGGCGGGACGCGACGAAGTAGGCGCGGCCGTTGATCCGCGCCACGGCGTCGACCGGCTGACCGGACGCGGCTGCGTTGACGATGTCGGCAGGCAGTGCGCCGGGCGCGGCCCCGGCGACGCGACCGCCGGGCCGCACCCGCAGCGCGGTGATGTCGGCGATCCGCGACAGCGCGCGCACACCGGTGAGTGCGCCGACGCGCGGCAGTGTCGTGTCGATGTTCGCGTTGTCGGAGACGAGGTCGGCGTAGTGACCAAGAGTGGCGCGCGCCTGCGACTCCGCGGCGCCGCGGACGAGGTTGGCGGAGACCAGGAAGCTGATCGCGGTCGCGACGAGCGCGACGAGGGTCGTGACGATCGCGATCTGCGTCGCCAGCGTGCGGCGCCCGGTTATGGGCATTGTCATGTCCGGTCGTCGACGGCGTAACCGACACCACGCACTGTGCGCAGTGGGCTCGCGCCACCGAGCTTGGTGCGCAGCTGCGAGACGTGCACGTCGACCGTGCGCGTGCCGGCGGCCGCTTCGTAGCCCCACACCGCGGACAGCAGCTGGTCGCGGGTGAAGACACGGCCGGGGCTGCGCATCAGGTGCGCGAGCAGGTCGAACTCCGTCGCGGTGAGGTCGACGGCCGTTCCGTCGACGGTGACGACGCGACGGTCGGGATCGACCGTGATGGTGCCGGCCTGCAGCAGCTTCGCCGCCGTCGGCACCTGACCGCGACGGAGCACGGCCTTGATCCGTGCGACGAGCTCGCGCGGGCTGAACGGCTTGACCAGGTAGTCGTCGGCGCCGAGCTCGAGACCGAGCACCCGCTCGACCTCCTCGTCGCGCGCGGTGACGAACAGCACGGGTGTCCAGTCGTCGGCGGCGCGCAGCCGGCGGCAGATCTCCGTGCCGTCGATGCCGGGCAGGCCGACGTCGAGCACGATGGCGACCGGCTTCAGCCGCTGTGCGGCGGCCAGACCGGCGTTGCCGTCGTGCTCGACGTGGACGCCGAACCCTTCGCGGGACAGGTACATCCGCTCCAGGTCGGCGATCGCGGGCTCGTCCTCGACGACGAGGACGAGCCCCCGCGGCGATGTCACCCGGTCAGTCAAGCAGCCGTGGGCGTCGGCGTGCGGGAGATGACGAACGGGTTGTGGTCCGGTCGCGCCGAGTGCGCGCCGATGTAGACGTGGTTGAGTCCGAGCCGGTGCCCGTCGAGCAGCAGGCCGAGCTTGATCGTGTCGGCGCAGCCGTCGGCGAAGTCGACGCCGTCGATCGCGCCGTGGTTGACGAAGCGGAACACGAGCGTCTTACCGTCACTCGACAGCCGCACCCGGTCGGCACTTTCGTCGCGCACCCGCTGGAACGTCATCGGTGCATCGCTGCGGATCACGCCGCGGAACATCATGCGGCTTCGCGTGCGGTGCGTCACGCGCAGGTGCCAACCCTTCGCGTCGTGCCAGAGGTAGTCGCCGGTCGCGCCGTGCACGTGCAGGTTCGCCGGTCGCCCTTCGACGTACGACGGCAGCGCGCCGCAGGCCGGCGGCGTCGCGGTGCTGCCGGTCGTGGTGCCGTCGTCGGCGTACGCCGCGCTCGGCGCGACGACGACAGCGGCAGTGATGCCCAGGCCGGCGGCCGCGGTGGCAAGACGGTGAAATCTCATGTCTCCTCCTCGATCAGGTCCCGCTCCCCGGTGGGCGGGACCGACGAGGAGACAGTCGGCCGCGCGCGTGCGACGACGATGCGCTCTTTGTAAGGGAAACGTCAGGCTGCCGCCGGCGCGGCCTCCGCGATCGCTTCGGCTTCGGCGTTGCGCGGGGTCGCCAGCACGTGCTCGAACAGCGCCACCACGAGCACGCCGCCGACCACCAGCAGCAGCGCGCCGATGCGCCAGGCCATGGCGAACCCCTGCGTGCTGGCAACGGCTGACTCGACACCGTGCGCCATCTGCCCGAGGGCGTGCCGCAGGGCGAGCGTCACCAGGCAGGACAGACCGATCGCACCGCCGACCTGCTGCATCGCGTTCTGCACGCCGGAAGCCAGCGACGAGTCCTGGCCCGTCACCTCGTGCAGCGCCGCGTTGCCGACCGCGGGGAAGCTGATGCCGGAGAAGAACCCGAGCACAACCATCCCCGGCACGATGCCGCCGGCGTACGACGAGTGCACGGTGATCTGGCTGGTCAGCAGCAGGCCGACCGCGCAGCCGAAGAACCCCGTCGCCAGCAACGGCTTGACGCCGAGCTTCGGCATCAAGGCGGTGCCGAACCCGATGCCCATGCCGATCGTCAGCCCGAACGGCAGGTAGGACAGGCCGCCCTTCAGCGGCGACCAACCGAGGATCTGCTGCTCGAACAACGTCAACAGGAAGAAGTAGCTGAAGAACGCCGACGAGAAGAACAACGTCACGCCGTTGGTGACGACGCGCGTGCGATTGCGGAAGAACTCCAGCGGGATCAGCGGGTGCGTCGACGTCGCCTCGATCGCGACCATGACGGCGAGCAGTGCGACACCGGCGACGAGCGGCACGACCACCTGCCACGAACCCCACGGATGGGTCGCGGCCGCCAGGAGGCCGTCGACAACCGCGATGAGCCCGGCTGTCCCGGTGACGGCGCCTGCCACGTCCGGCCGCCGCGAGTCGCGCACCATCTTGCTCTCGGAGACCAGCCGCGGGACGAGCACCAACGCCGCAATCGCGACGGGCACGTTGACGAGGAAGATCCAGCGCCACGAGGCGAGATCGACGAGCGCGCCACCGATGACTGTTCCGGATGTGCCGCCGAGACCGGCGATGCCGCCCCACAACCCGAGCGCCTTCATCCGCTCGCGGGGGTCGGGGAAGAGCACCGCGATCAGACCGAGCGATGCCGGTGCGGCGAGCGCCTCACCCGCGCCCTGCAGGAACCGCGAGGCAACGAGCATCCCTGGGTCGACCGCCGCGCCGCAGGAGGCCGAGGCGACCGCGAACACCGCGACGCCGAGCAGGAACAGCCGCCGGCGACCGAGGATGTCGGCGAGCCGGCCACCGAGCAGCAG
>Ga0070679_100001300_pt1 | contig 22061 bp, 17 predicted proteins | sample KBSC63BmetaG_FD_65652 | JGI IMG/M metagenome (GOLD analysis project Ga0070679, IMG submission 65652) | Corn rhizosphere microbial communities from Kellogg Biological Station, Michigan, USA - KBS C6-3B metaG | ecosystem: Host-associated > Plants > Roots > Rhizosphere | place: USA: Michigan... | reverse complement strand
TCATCGGGTTGTTGGTGTCGATCTTCCAGCCGAACAGGTTGCCGAAGAACGACTGCTGCCGCGCCGGGTCCTTGGCCTGCACCTCCCAGTGCACGACCGCCGGATTCGCCGCGCGCTTCGGCGCCGCCGCGCGCGCCGTCTTGCGCGCCGCCGGCTTCTTCGCCTTCGCCTTGGCCTTCTTCGGTGCCGCCTTCGGTGCCGCCTTCGGTTTCGCCTTCGCCTTCGCCTTCGCCTTCTTCTTCGCCATGCGTGCTCCCCTCTTCTACTTGGGCGGCGTCAACGCCGCGTCATCTACGTCCGTCGAGACCTTGAGGTTCTCGAAGCGAATCACGTTCGCCTTGCCGAGGCCCTTGCGCATCGAGGCCAGCTGAATCGGCCCCACCTTCTGCCAGCCGCTCCACGCCCACGCCGTCGGCGGCTTGTTCTCGCCGCCCAGCACGTACTTCCACTCGTCGAGGAGATGGGTCTTCTGGTTCACGTACAGCCAATAGACGTCCTTCGGCGTCAGCCCCACGTTGGCGAAGCTGAGCTTGATGACGTCGCACGGCGCGCCGTCGGGCCCCTTGTCGACGCCGCCGTCGGCGACGGTGACGCCGCCGTCGAAGATCTTGAAGGGCGCGAGCAGCCAGTAGCTATCGTTGATGAAGGCTTCGTAGCCGTCCGCGAGCCACTTCTTGGCCTGCGCCGCGTCGGTGACGCGCTTGCCGTCGACGAAGGCGACGCCGTCTTTGCTGTTGACGTTGAAGTAGACGGAGTAGGCGCCCTCTTTTTCGTCCTTGCCGTCGACGCGGTAACGCCCGTCCCAGCGATCCCAATAGTGCGAGCGCGCCACCACGCGCTTGCCGTCCTTCTCGACGATCCAGTCGAAGCGGAAGAAGCGCGCCTTCGCCCAGCCTTCGCGGCCGCCCATCGCCTTCGTGAGCTCCTCGCCGACAGCGAGCGGATGCGGCGTCTCGTTCGCGTCGCGTGTCGGCAGCACGTCGGCGCGCGCCGCGAGCGGGACCATGACGAGCGCGACGAGGCAGAGGCTGCGCATGCCGCATCAGACGCCCGCGGCGGCGCGCTTGTCAACCGGTGCTATCATCGCCAGCCTCGACGAATGCAGGAAAGCGCCGCCCTCGCCTCGATCTCGCCGGCCGCGGCGCCCGCGCGCGCGCGGCTGCACGGCCTGACCGGCGTGCGCTTCTTCGCCGCGGCGTGGGTGTTCGCCTACCACTTCCTGGTGCTCACCGTCGGCGGCGCGCCGTGGTGGGTGGCGCGCGCGCAGAACGCGGGGCACGCGGCGGTGTCGCTGTTCTTCGTGCTCTCGGGCTTCGTCCTCGCCTACAACTACGCGGCGCCGCTCGGTGACCGACGCGTGACGCGCGCGCGCTTCTTCTGGCTGCGGCTGGCGCGCGTCTGGCCGCTGTATGCGCTGGTGGCGATCGTCGAGATCCCGCTGGCGATCGCCGCCGGCACGGCGCCGGGGCGCATGGGCGCGGCCACCGCGGCCGATCTGATCGGGCTGCAGGCGTGGATTCCGTCGATCACGTTTCTCGGCAACACGCCCGGCTGGAGCGTGAGCGTCGAGCTGTTTTTCTACGCGGCGTTTCCCTGGCTGGCGCTCGTCGCGGCGCATCCGCGGTACGCGCGCGCGGCTCTGGCGGGCGGTCTCGTGCTCGCGCTCGGCTGCGCGGCCACGCCGGCGCTGGTGTCGCCGGCGAGCGGCGCGGCGACGTTCTTGAAGTGCGGCCCGCTCTTGCGTCTGCCCGAGTTCGTCGTCGGGATCGCGCTCGGGCGCGCGTTCCTGTCGCGGCGGCGCACGCTCGCGCCCGCCGCGGCCAACGCGCTCGCCGCGATCGGCACGCTCGCGGTGGTCGCGATCGTGCTCGCGTCGGGCCACGTGCCGCGCTACTTCCTGCACGCGCTGCTCCTGCCCGCCTTCGCGCTGCTCCTGTGGGCGGTCGCGTCGGGCGGTGCGCGCCCCCTCGGCTCGCCCGCGCTGCGTCTGCTCGGCGAGGCGAGCTACGGGTTGTATCTGTTACAGATGCCGCTGTTTCAGGCGCTCGCCGGCAAATACGAATGGTCGTTGGTGCGCATGGTCGGCTTCTTCGCGCTGTTGGTGGCGCTGTCGATCGCGGTGCACTTCACCGTCGAGAAGCCGGCACAGCGGTGGCTGGTGGCGCGCGCGCCGCGATAAGGCTCGCCGCTACAGCCCGAGCACCTGCTTGTGATGCGCGAGGGCGTCCGGCAGGTGCTCTTCCCAGTAGTCCCACGTATGCGCGCCCGGGTGCTCGCGATACTCGTGCGGTAACCCGAGCGACTTCAACGTCGCTGCAAACGTACGACTATGCTCGATCAGATAATCGTCGACGCCGCAGTCGAACGCGAGCGCCGGCATCTTCTTTCGGTCGACCTGCGCCGCGATCACCGCCGCATCATGATCGTCCCCCGTCTCCACCAGCTTCGACGAGTGCGCATAGATCGATGCGTATTTCTCCGGATACTTCAGCCCCAGCCGGATCGCCCCGAATCCGCCCATCGACAGCCCGCCGATCGCCGCCCGCCCCTCACGCACGCGAAACGTACGCGCCACGTGCGCGGGCAGATCGTCGACCACCATGCGCTCCCACGCGTCGACGTAATAGCTGTTCTCGCCCGACGGCATCACCACCACCAGCGGCAGCCCGTCGACGTGTCGCAAGATGTTCGATTTGTAGAGCCACGCCCGGTGATCGTCGGAGGCGCCGTGCAGTTGATACAGCACCGCGAACGGCGGCGTCCCGGTGTCGGGAATCAGCGCCGTATAGGTGGTGGCGCGGTCGAGCGACGGCGCATGATGCTCGACGGTGAGGACGCTGTGCATGCGGCCATCCTAACAAGCCACCTAGTGCTTCGCCGCCGTGAATTTGACTGGTTGCCAATCGGGCCTTTCAAGGCGCCAGAGGCGCCGTCGGCCGGCAGTCCGGCCGTCAGCGGGAGGGAGGCTCGGCGGGGCTCTGCCCGACGAGGGAGGCGGCACGCCTCCTGGGATTGATGCGGAGTACCTCGCCGCGACGTGCGAATACGTCGACGGCTTATGAACCGAAAACGAACGATCAAACCACTGCGGCGAGGTACTAGCCGAGCGGCGCATCCTCGGCGATGCACAAGAGGCGCACGCGCCCCTGCGCCACGAGGCGCTCCTCACCGTCGCGAATCCAGGCTTCCCACACCTGCGAGCTGCGCCCGCGCGTCACCGGTCGGGCCAGCGCGTGCAGCTTGCCCTCGCGCACAGCGCGGATGAACGACGTGTTGTTCTCGAGCCCGACGACGCGCTGGCCGCGCGGCAACGCCACCAGCGCCGCGCCGATCGACGCCAGCGTCTCGATCACGCCCGCGTGCACGCCGCCGTGTACGATTCCATACGCTTGATGATGCTTCTGTTCGACGGTCCACTCGCACGCGACCTCGTCGACGGTGGCGCGGGTGACGACAATCCCCATCGCCTGAACCCAGCCGTTCGGCATTGCGTTCACCATCGCTGCGAAGTCTTCGGCCATGCCTCCTTGCATAGCCTTGCCACCGGACAAACGCCACCCTAGCGCACTCATGCGGCTTGTCTGACGCACCGTATCGCGCCAAAGTGTCGCCGTCGCCGCCCGCTCTCCGATGGTGGGGTTGGGGTAGGTCGGGTTAGGAAAGGGGCCCGTCGGAGAGGGGGTGGCGATCTATGATGCGCGGATGTTCGAGCTCCGCGCGGTCCGCAAGAGCTGGGGTACCCAGCTCGCCGTCGAGGTCGACCTCGCGCTCCCGCGTGGTCGAACCACGGTGCTGCTCGGGCCGTCGGGCTGCGGCAAATCGACGCTCCTGCGTTTGTGCATGGGCCTGGTCGCGCCCGACGCCGGTGAGATCCGCTTCGACGGCGGTCCGCTCGATCGTGCGGCGCGACGCCGCATCGGCTACGTGATTCAAGAGGGCGGGCTCTTTCCGCACCTGACCGCGCGGCAAAATGTCGCCCTGCCCGCGCGCGGGCGGCCGCACGCCGAGCTCGACGCGCGCATCGGCGAGCTCGCCGAGTTGGTGCGGCTGCCGGCGGAGCTGCTGCAGCGCTATCCCGTCGAGCTGTCGGGCGGGCAGCGCCAGCGCGTGAGCCTGATGCGCGCGCTCATGCTCGATCCCGAGGCGCTGCTGCTCGACGAGCCGTTCGGCGCGCTCGATCCGATCATCCGCGCCGAGCTGCAGCAGGATCTGCGGCGCATCGCGCAGCGCCTCGGCAAGACCATGGTGATGGTGACGCACGATCTCGGTGACGCCGCCACGCTGGGCGACGAGATCATCCTGTTGCGCGCGGGGCGCGTCGTGCAGCGCGGGCCGCTCGGCGAGCTGGTGCGCGCGCCCGCCGATCCGTTCGTCACCCAGTTCATCGAGGCGCAGCGCGCGCCGCTCGAGAAGATCGGCGCATGAAGCGCGCGGGCACCATCGTCCTTCCGCTCGCCGTCGTGCTCACCGTCGGCGCGTGCCATGCCGAGCGCGAGATCGCCGTCGGCAGCAAGAAGTTCACCGAATCGGTGCTGCTCGGCGAATTGGCCACGCAGCTGCTCGCCGACGGCGGCGTGCGCGCGCGCCACGAAGCGCAGCTCGGCGGCACGCGCGTGTTGTGGGACGCGCTCCTCGCCGGGCGAATCGACATCTATCCCGAGTACACCGGCACCTTGTGCCAGGAGATCCTGCGCTCGGCGTGCGATCGCGCGTCACTCGAGCGCGCGCTCGCGCAAAAAGGCATCGTGATGTCGCCGTCGCTCGGCTTCTCCGACGGCTACGCGCTCGCCGCCAACCGCGAGGTCGCGGCGCGCCTGGGCCTGGGCAAGATCTCCGATCTGATCGCGCACCCCGAGCTGCGGCTCGGCTTCTCCGAGGAGTTCGTGGCGCGCGGCGACGGCTGGCCGGCCTTGCGCGCGCGCTATCGCCTCCCGCAAAAGGATGTTCGCGGGCTCGACCACGATCTCGCGTGGCGCGGCCTGGCCGCCGGGACGCTCGACGTCATCGACGCCTACGGCACCGACGCCGAGATCGACTACTACAAGCCGGCGCTGCTCGACGACGATCTGCACTACTTCACCGAGTACGAAGCGGTCCTGCTCTACCGCGACACGCTGCCGCCGGCGGCGCGCGCCGCGCTCGCGCGTCTCCAGGGCGCCGTCTCGGCGACCGAGATGATCGCGATGAACGCACGCGCCAAGCGCGACAAGACGCCCGACGCGCGCATCGCCGCCGACTTCGCGCGCGCGCATTTCGGCACCAGCGGCGTCGTCACCAACGACGGCGTGGCGCGGCGGATCGGCGCGCGCACCGTCGAGCATTTGATCCTCGTCGGCATCTCGCTGGCGGGCGCGATCCTCCTCGGCGTGCCGCTCGGCATCGTCGCTGCGCGCCGCCGCCGCTTGCGCCGGCTCATCCTCGGCACCACCGGGCTGATGCAGACGATCCCGTCCCTGGCGCTGCTCGTCTTCATGATCCCGCTGTTCGGCATCGGCACCGGACCGGCGCTGGTGGCGCTCGTCGTCTACTCGCTTTTACCGATCGTGCGCAACACCGTCGCCGGCATCGACGGCATCGCGGCGCCGCTGCGCGAATCGGCGGCGGCGCTCGGGCTCGGCGGCTGGGAGCGGCTCCGGCTCGTCGAGCTGCCGCTGGCCATGCCGTCGATCGTGGCCGGCGTGCAGACCGCGGCGGTGATCGCCGTCGGCACCGCCACGCTCGGCGCGCTCATCGGCGCCGGAGGCTACGGCCAGCCGATCCTGACCGGCATCCGCCTCGACGACACCGCGCTCATCCTCGAGGGCGCGGTGCCCGCCGCGCTGCTCGCGCTCGCGGTGCAGGGCCTCTTCGATCTCGTCGAGCTGGCGGTGGTGTCACGCGGCTTGCGCCTGCGTCCCGCCGTCGACGACGACTGAAGGCGCCGCGCGCCACGCGCCCGAGCGCAGCCGCCGCCACAAGAGCGTCGCGCCGAGCACGCTCTCGCCGCACAGGCCGAGCCAACCGCCGGCGGCGCCGAGGTGCGCGTGCGCGCCGAGGAGCCACGTGAGCGGCGGCGTCATCAGCCACGCCGTCAGGACGCCGATGACCGCGGCGAAGCGCATGTCGCCGACGCCGCGCAAGACCGCGCGCGCCACGATGTTGGCGCCGTCGGAGACCTGAAACAGCGCGGCGACGCGCAAGAGCCGCACCGTCACCGCCGCCAGCGCCGCCGACGACGTGAAGCCGGCGACGATGAGCGGCGCGCCGAGCGCGAACGCCAGCGAGCAGACCGCGGTGTACACGCCCGCGGTCAACACGGCGAGCCATGCCACGCGCATGACGAGCGCCTCGCGGCGCGCCCCCACCGCCTGGCCGGCGAGCACCTGCGCGCCTTCGGCGATGGCGAACGCCGGCAGAAACGAGAACTGCACCGCCTGCAGCGCGATCTGGTGCGCCGCCATCTGCGTCTCCGACAGCGACGCGATGAACGCCGTGAGGATCGCGAAGGAGCCGACCTCGAGCCCGAGCTGCAGCCCCGTCGGCAATCCGATGCGCACCAGCGCGCGCACGTGCTCGCGCGTCGCCCGCGCGGTGATGCGGCCATGGATGCGCCGCTCGAGCAGCCACAAGAACGCCGCCTCCGACGACTGCGCCAGCGCCGTCGCCGCCGCCACGCCGGCCACGCCCCAGCCGCAGGCGAACACGAACGTCGTCGAGAGCGCGACGTTCACCACGTTGGCCGCGATCGACGCCAGCATCGGCGAGCGCGCGTCGCCTTCGCCGTAGCGCACCTCGCGCAGCGCGCCGAAGGTCAGCGTCATTGGCGCCGCCAGGTTGCGGATGTGCAGATAGGTGCGCGCCGCGTGGCCCGCCGCCGGCGTCGCCGCGACGTGTCCGAGCAGCGACGCCGCCACCTGTCCGACGGCGATCATGGCCACGCCCGCCACGAGCGCGGTGCCGAGCGCGGCGGCGCGATAGGCGCCGACCAGGTCGCGCCGGCCCGCGCCGATGGCCTGCGCCACCAGCGTCTTGGTCCCGCGCAACAGGCCAAACCAGAAGCACAACAGCGCGAAGGCCACCGTGCCGCCGAGCCCGACGCCGGCGAGCGACGCGGTGCCGAGCCGCCCGACGACCAGCGTGTCGACGAGCGTCATGATGCTGTACGAGAGCATCGACACCGCGATCGGTCCTGCCAATCGCAACAACTCCCGAAGCGGCCTCGACTCCCACTGCATTCGCGCGGGCTAGAGGATGACCGCGCGCGGCCGGGGAGCAAGCGAACCTCGACGCCGGATCGGCGTCGCTTCGTTCAGCGCGGAGTTACATCCGTCGCATCTGCCAGCGACGGGCCGCCTTCTCGCGCTCGCCCTCGCGCGTGCGCACCGTGCCGCGTGAGCTCAGCGACTCGAGCAGCGCCGTGGTGGCGGCCGTGACCGCGTCGATGGCGGCGTCGAAGGCGGCGAGGTCCGCTTGCGGCGGCTTTGGCAGGCCGCTGACCTTGCGCACGTACTGCAGCGCGGCGGCGCGGATCTCGTCGGGCGTGGTCGGCGGCTCGAAGTTGTGCAGGACGCGGATGTTGCGGCACATGCGCCAAGTGTAGCGCGATCGGGCGCTACGGGCCGGGCGCGACGTTGGGCTCGGCGATCCAGCCGTGACGGTTGGGGGCGGCGTCGACGGCGCCGTAGAGGAAGCGCAGCTCCTTCGTCGTCGCGCGCGGCGTGCCCGACGAGCAGTCGAACAGCGGACGCCCGACGGAGAGCTGCGCCTCGGCGCGCAGGAACGCGGGCGCGCCGGCGAGCGGATAGACGTCGATGGTGCCGGAGCCGAGCGGCGGATCGGAGTAGCCCGGCAGGTTGTAGATGAGGTTGAAGTGGCCGTTGCGCGCGAGGTAGTCGGTGGCGTTCATGCCCGAGCCGCAGCTGGCGACGACCTTGAGCGACGCGCCGGTGGCGTCGCGGTAGGGCGCGTCGTTGGAGGCGACCACGTGCCACGTCGAGGTGCTGCCGCCGGGACCGGGCGCCTCGGCGCTCGGCATCCACGACAGGTCGTGCGCGATGGCGCTGACGTTGATCCAGCCGGTGACGGCGCCGGCGTCGGTGGCCGCGGCCCAGGCGAGGACCTTGGGCGTGTCGTGGAGGTTGCGGCGCTGGCCCCAGTTGAGGTGGACGTGCGTGCCGGTGGTGTGGCCGAGCACGTTGCCGAACGAGTCTTCGACGGCGTGGCCGCTGCCGGCGAGCGGAAACTCCGGCGTGCGCGACGGGCGGTCGAGCGCGCGCGGGACGGGATCGCAGCGCTTGGCGGCGTAGCTGCAGTCGTACGGCGAGCCGTGGCAGACGACGTCGCGCGTGGTCGAGCAGTCGGTGGAGAGCGCCTGGGCGGCGTCTTCGAGTGGATCGTCGTCGGCGGTGCCGGCGCAGGCGGCGACGAGGAGCAGGCAGGCGAGCGTGAAGCAACGCAGGGTCGTAGGCATCGCGAGCGTCGGTTACAAGCCGCAGGCCACGGCGCGGGCGACGGGATCTCGCAGGCTTGCGGGCGCACCGGTGGGGGCGCGGACCACGGCGTGCCCACAAGAAGTCGCGCGCGGTCTCGTATGATGCGGCCATGACGCGATGGATGTTGGCGCTCGTGCTCGTCGCCGGCCTGGTCGGCTGTGGCGGCAGCGGCGGTGGCGACGGCGGCGCAATCGATATGGCCGGCGGCGGCGGCGCGGGCGGCGGCGGCGGCGGCGGTGGTGGCGGTGGCGGTGGTGGCGGTGGCGGCGCCGGTGGCAGCGGCGGCGCGGGCGGTGGTGGCGGCAGCGGCACCGCGGCGCTCTACCCGCTCACCGTCGGCAATCGCTGGACCTACCAGGTCAGCGCCGTCGGCGGCGGCAGCGTGTGCGCGGCCGGCAGCTACGATCAGCACGTCCTCAGCGCCAACGCCGTCGGCGGCCGCCCCGCGTTCCAGCTCGACAGCTTCTGCACCGGCGTCGCCGGCGCCGGCGACTACTCGCAGCCCGGCGGCGACGAGGTCGACTACTACTACAGCGGCTCGTGGGCGCCCATCATCGACCTGCCGCTCGAAGAGGGCCACACGTGGAGCTACTTCAACACGTCGTACGCGTGGCACCGCGAGACCTCGGTGACGGTGCCCGCCGGAACCTTCACGGACTGCTGGACCGCGCAGCAGCAGGTCTCGTACACCGCCTATCTGACGTATTGCCGCGGCGCCGGGCTGGTGCGCTCGTACTCGCGGGACCTCGGCGGCAACGGCTGGGACGCCCAGCTCGCCTCCAAGAGCTTCTAGCTCACGGCACGATCGTACCGTCGCGGAACGGTCCTCCGAGCCAGCCGCCCTACTCCGGCGCGACCACGTCGGCGGTGCCACGCAGCATCAGCGCCCGCACGCCCGCGAACACGATCGCCGCCACCAGCGTCGCGATTCCCCCGTCCTCGCGCACGCCCATCCCCGCCGCGTGCGCCGCCCAGCCCGCGATCAAGCTCGCCAGCGTCGCGAACACCGCCGCCACCGCGGTCGGGTGCCGCCCGCGCCGGAACTTGTCGAGCGCCAGGTAGGTCACCGGCGTCGTGAACAGCGTCAGCATCTGCGACAAGAGCAACCCACCGACGATGGCGATGCCGAGCGGCCGCCGCAGCTCCGACCCCGATCCGCCGCCGATCGCCAGCGGCAAGCCGCCGAGCAGCGCCGCCATCGTCGTCATCATGATCGGCCGGAAGCGCAACAGGCAGGCCTGGTAGATCGACTGCTCCGGCGTCAGCCCTTCGTCGCGCTCGGCCTCGAGCGCGAAGTCGATCATCATGATCGCGTTCTTCTTGACGATGCCGATGAGGAGGATGATGCCGACGAGCGCGATCACGCTGAGCTCGGTATGGAACAGCAGCAGCGCCAGCAGCGCGCCCACGCCCGCCGACGGCAGCGTCGACAAGATCGTGATCGGGTGGATGTAGCTCTCGTAGAGCATGCCGAGCACGATGTAGACCGTCAGGAGCGCCATCAGGATCAGCATCGGCTCCGACTTCAGCGAGTCCTTGTACGCCTGCGCCGTGCCGCTGAAGTCGGCGTGGATCGACGCCGGCAGCCCGATCTGCTGCTCGACGCGGTGGATGGCCGCCACCGCCTGCCCGAGCGCGACCCCGGGCGCGCCGTTGAACGACAACGTCACCGACGGGAACTGCCCCTGGTGGTTGACCGACAGCGGCACCGAGCCCGGATGCAGCTTGACCAGCGCCGACAGCGGCACGAGCCCGCCCGACGCCGACGCCACGTAGAGCGAATTGATGGCGTCGAGGTTCTGTCCGAGCGCCGGCAGGATCTCGAGGACCACGCGATACTGATTGATCTCGGTGTAGGTCGTCGCCACCTGGCGCTGGCCGAACGCGTCGTAGAGCGTGTTGTCGATGTCGCGCATGCTCACGCCGAGCCGCGCGGCGGTGTCGCGGTCGACGTCGGCGATGACCTCGAGGCCCGCCGTCTGCTGATCGGTGTTGACGTCCTTGATCTCGGGGATCTTGCGCAGCGCCGCGACCATGCGCGGTCCCCACTGCAAGAGCTCCTCGAGGTTGGCGTCCTCGAGCGTGTACTGATACTGCGTGCGCGAGCCGCGCCCGCCCATGCGCACGTCCTGCACCGATTGCAGGAAGAGCTGGATGCCGTGCACCTTGGCCAGCTTGGGCCGCAGCCGGTTGATGACCTCGTCGGCGGTCACCTTGCGCTCGGACTCGGGCTTGAGCGCGATGAACATGCTGCCGGTGTTGATGGTGCGCCCGCTGTTGCCGCCGATGAACGAGATGGTGTGCTCGACCGCGGGATCGGCCTGGACCACCTTCTCGAGCGCGTGCTGGCGATCGCGCATCACCGGGAACGACACGTCCTGCGGCGCGTCGGTGAAGCCGTTGAGCACGCCGGTGTCCTGCTGCGGGAAGAGCCCCTTGGGCACCACGATGTAGAGCGCGACCGTCAGCGTCACCGTCCCGATCGTCGCCAGCCCAACGAGGAAGCGATGGCGCAGGACAAAGCGCAGGGCGCGCCCGTAGCCTGCCTGCACCGACGAGAAGCCGGCCTCGAGCCAGCGTTCGAGCCGCCCCGGCTTCTCTTCCTTCTTGTGCGCCAGCATGCGCGCGCACATCGTCGGCGTCAGCGTCAGCGAGATCAGCGCCGAGACCGCGATGGCGATCGACAGCGTCACCGCGAACTCGCGGAACAGCTTGCCGACGATGCCGCCCATGAGCAGCACCGGAATGAAGACCGCGAGCAGCGAACAGGTGATGCTGACGATGGTGAAGCCGATCTGCTTGGCGCCGCGCAGCGCCGCTTCCAGCGGCGGGACGCCCTGCTCCACGAAGCGCGTCACGTTCTCGGTGACCACGATGGCGTCGTCGACCACGAAGCCGGTGGAGATGGTGAGCGCCATCAGCGACAGGTTGTCGACCGAGTAGCCGAGGAGGTACATGACGCCGAAGGTCGCCACCAGCGACAGCGGCACCGCCACCGACGGGATCGCCGTGGCCCACACGCTGCGCAGGAACACGAAGACGACCAGCACCACCAGCGCCACCGAGATCATCAGCGACGCCTCGACGTCGGCCACCGAGGCGCGGATGGTCTGCGCGCGGTCCATCGTCATCGTGACGTCGATGGCCGGCGAGATCGAGTGCGCCAGCTGCGGGATGACCGCCTTGACGCGATCGATGACGTCGAGGATGTTGGCGCCCGGCTGCCGCCGGACGATGAGGATGACGGTGCGCTCGCCGTCGGACCAGCCGGCGACGCGCTCGTCTTCGACGCTGTCGATGACGTTGGCCACGTCGCTCAGGCGCACCGCGGCGCCCTGCTTGTAGGTGATGATCGACTTCTTCCAGGCGTCGGCGCCGACGAGCTGATCGTTGGCCGCGATCGTCTGCTGCGTCATCGGCCCGGCGACCGCGCCCTTGGGACGATCGACGGTCAGCGCGCCGAGCGCGGTGCGAACGTTCTCCATCGTCATGCCCGCCGACGCCAGCGCGGCCGGATCGGCCTGCACGCGCACCGCCGGCTGCTGGCCGCCGCCGACGTAGACCTGGCCCACGCCCTCGAGCTGCGAGATCTTCTGCGCGAAGACGGTGTTGCCCGCCTCGAAGACCTCCGACAGCGGCAGCGTCTTCGAGCGCAACGAGTAGATGAGGATCGGCGCGTCGGCGGGGTTGACCTTGCGGTAGCGCGGGCGGAACGGCAGGTTGGGCGGCAGGTCGCCGCCGGCGGCGTTGATGGCGGCCTGCACGTCGCGCGCGGCGGCCTCGACGTCGCGATCGAGATCGAACTGCAGCGTGATCGATGTGGCGCCCAGCGTCGACGTCGAGGTCATCTCGTTGACGCCGGCGATGCGGCCGAAGCGGCGCTCGAGCGGCGTCGCCACCGCCTGCGCCATCGTCTGCGGGCTGGCGCCGGGCAGGTTGGCGCCGATGTTGATCGTCGGGAAATCGACGCGCGGCAGCGGCGCCACCGGCAGCTGCGTGAACGCCGCGGCGCCGGCGATGAACAGCGCCATCGCCAGGAGGAACGTGGCGATCGGGCGCTTGATGAACGGCGCCGAGATGTTCATGGCAACGGCTCGTGCGCGGGCACGCTCTCCGGCTTCTTCTTGCGCCGCACCGCGCGCGCCAGGCGCTCCATGTACAGGTAGATGACCGGCGTCGTGTACAGCGTCAGGATCTGCGACAAGAGCAGGCCGCCGACGATGGTGATGCCGAGCGGACGGCGCAGCTCCGAGCCGGTGCCCGAGCCGAGCGCCAGCGGCAGCGCGCCGAGGAGCGCGGCCATCGTCGTCATCATGATCGGCCGGAAGCGCAACAGGCACGCCTGGAAGATCGACTGCTCGGGCGTCATGCCCTGGTCGCGCTCGGCCTCGAGCGCGAAGTCGATCATCATGATCGCGTTCTTCTTGACGATGCCTACGAGCAGGATGACGCCGATGAGCGCGATGACGCTGAACTCCGAGTTGCACACGATGAGCGCCAGGAGCGCGCCCACGCCCGCCGACGGCAGCGTCGACAAGATCGTGAGCGGGTGGATGTAGCTCTCGTAGAGCACGCCGAGGACGATGTAGACGGTGATGAGCGCGGCGAGCAGGAGCAGCGGCTCCGACGCGAGCGACTCGCGGAAGGCGGCGGCCGCGCCCTGGAACTCGCCGTGGATGCCGGGCGGCGGATCGAGATCGATCATCGCCTGGTCGATGGCCTTGACCGCTTTGCCGAGCGACTCGCGGTGCGCGGTGTTGAACGACAGCGTCGTCGCCGGGAACTGCCCCTGGTGGCTGATCGACAGCGCCGTGCTCTTGGTCTCGAAGTGCGCGAACGCCGACAGCGGCACGGCGTCGCCGGTCCCCGAGCGGACGAAGATTCGCGAGAGCGCGTCGGTCGACTTCTGATCTTCGGGGCGCACCTCGAGGATGACGCGGTAGAGGTTGAGCTGCGTGAAGATCGTCGAGACGATGCGCTGGCCGAAGGCGTCGTAGAGCGTGTCGTCGATCGCCTGCGGCGTCACGTTGAGCCGGCCCGCGGTGTCGCGATCGATGGTGAGCGCGAGCGACAGGCCGCCGGTCGCTTGATCCGACGCGACGTCGGAGAGCGCAGGCAGCGTCTTGAGCTTGGCCAGGATCTTGGGCGCCCACTCGTCGAGCTCTTTGGCGTCGGCGTCTTCGAGCGTGTATTGGTACTGCGTGCGCGACAGCCGGTTGTCGATCTGCAGGTCCTGCACCGACTGCATGTAGAGCGTGATGCCGTCGATCTTGGCGATCTGCGGCTGCAGGCGGGCGATGATCTCGCTGGCGTCGGCCTTGCGATCGTCGCGCGGCTTCAACGTGATCGAGAACCGCCCCGAGTTCGTGGTGACGTTGGTGCCGTCGGCGCCGATGAACGACGCCACCGAGGCGACGTCGGGATCCTCGAGGATGACGTCGGCCAGCGCCTCCTGGCGCTCCATCATGCGCGCGAACGACACGTCGGGCGCCGCCTCGGAGACGCCGATGATGAGCCCGGTGTCCTCGACGGGGAAGAAGCCCTTGGGCACCCAGATCGCCAGGAGCCCGGTGAACGCCACCGTCGCCAGCGTGGCGAGCAGCGTCGAAAACCGGTGGCGCAGCACCCACCCGAGCGTGCGCTCGTAGAAACGCGTGGTGGCGCTGAAGCCCGACTCGAACCAGCGCGCGAAGCGGCCCGGATGCTCCTCCTCGTGCGGCTTGAGCAGCCAGCCGGCCATCATCGCCGTCAGCGTCAGCGACAACAGCGCCGAGACGCCGATGGCGATGGCCAGCGTCACCGCGAACTCGCGGAACAGGCGGCCGATGAGCCCGCCCATGAAGAGCAGCGGGATCAAGACGGCGACCAGCGAGACGGTGAGCGACACGATGGTGAAGCCGATCTGCTTGGCGCCCTTGAGCGCCGCCTCGAAGGGCCGCTCGCCCTCTTCGACGAAGCGCGCGATGTTCTCGACCATGACGATGGCGTCGTCGACGACGAAGCCGGTCGAGATGGTGAGCGCCATCAGCGACAGGTTGTTGAGCGAGAAGCCGCACAGGTGCATCACGCCGAAGGTGGCGATGAGCGACAGCGGCACGGCGACGCCGGGGATGATGGTCGCGCGCAAGCTGCGCAAAAAGACGTAGATGACGAGCACGACGAGGAACACGGTGAGGACGAGCGTGAACTGCACGTCCTTGACCGAGGCGCGCACCGTCTCGGTGCGGTCGGAGAGGATCGACACGTCGATCCCCTGCGGCATCGACGCCGCCAGCTGCGGCAACAGCTGCTTGATGTGGTCGGTGACCTCGATGATGTTGGCGCCCGGCTGCCTTTGCACGTTGACGATGACCGCTCGCTTCATCTGTCTTGCAGCCGGCTGCGCCGGCTGCCGCTGGCCGGCCCACCCCGCGAGCTGCGCGTTCTCCACGCCGTCGACGACGTCGGCGACCTCGGCCAGCCGGATGGGCGCGCCGTTCTTGTAGGCGATGACCAGCGGCCGGAAGCCGGCGGCCTTGTCGATCTGATCGTTGGTCGCGATGGTGAAGTCCTGCCGCGCGCCGTCGACGTTGCCCTTGGGCTGATTGACGTTGGCCGCCGCCAGCGCGTTGCGCACGTCCTCGAGCGACAGGCCGGTGCCGGCCAGCGCCACCGGATCGACCTGCACGCGCACCGCCGGCTTCTGTCCGCCGTTGAGCGTGACCAGGCCGACGCCCGACACCTGCGCGATCTTCTGCGCCAGCACCGAGTCGGCGTAGTCGTCGACCTGCGACAGCGGCAGCGTGTCCGAGCTGACCGCGAGCGTGAGCACCGGCGTGTCGGCGGGGTTCGACTTCGAGTAGGTCGGCGGCGCCGGCAGCGTCGGCGGCAAGAGGTTCGACGCCGCGTTGATCGCCGCCTGCACGTCCTGCTCGGCGGCGTCGATGTCGCGGTCGAGCGTGAACTGCAGCGTGATCTGCGACGTCGAGAACGACGACACCGACGTCATCTGCGACAAGGACGGCATCTGCCCGAACTGCCGCTCGAGCGGCGTGGTCACCGCCGACGCCATCGTCTCCGCGCTCGCGCCCGGCAACGTCGTCGCCACCACGATCGTCGGATAGTCGACCTGCGGCAGCGCCGAGACCGGGAGCTGCTCGTAGCCGAGCAGGCCCGCCAGCGCCACACCGATCATGAGCAGCGTCGTGGCGACCGGCCGTCGGATGAACGGCTCGGAGATACTCACAGCCTGGCCTCGATCACGGGTTTCTCTTCTTGCCCGACCCGGCGTGCGGCGCGCCACCGCCGCCGTCGCCGCCGCGCGACTGCAGCACCGAGCCCGGCCGCAGCTGGTTCTGCCCTTCGACGACGATGCTCTCGCCCGGCTCGATGCCCTTGCCGATGATCGACTGATCTCCGACGGTGAGGGCGACCTCGACGTTGCGCTGCTGTGCCTTGCCGTCGGGCCCCGCGAGGTAGACGAACGTGCCCGACGGGCCGCGCTGCACCGCCGCCGACGGCACCACCGTGGCGCCCTTGCGCGTCTCTACGAGCAGCCGCGCCTTGACGAACTGATTGGGCCACAGCTTGCGATCGGGGTTGGGCAGCTTGCACTTGAGCTTGAGCGTCGCCGTCGCCTGGTTGATCTGATTGTCGATGACGAAGAGCGTGCCCTCGCCGAGCTTCGACGACCCGTCGCGCGCCCACGCCTCGACGGGGACCTGGCCGCGCGCCATCGCCGCCGTCACCTCGGGCAACACGTCCTCGGGCAGCGTCACGAACAGCGCCGCCGGATCGAGCTGCGTAACCACCACCAGGCCGTTGACGTCGGTGGCGTGCACGAGGTTGCCGGCGTCGACCTGGCGCACGCCGACGATGCCGTCGAGCGGCGAGCGCACGTGCGCGTAGTCGATGTTGAGCCGCGCCGTCTCCGCCTGCGCCTCGTCGGCGTGCACCGCGCCCTCGGCCTGACCGGCGAGCGCGGCCTGATCGTCGACCTGCTGCTGCGAGATGAGCTTGCCGCCGGCGAGCGTGCGGTAGCGCTCGAGGTTGATCTGCGCGTCGTGCAGCTGCGCCTTGTCGCGCGCGGTCGCGCCTTCTGCAGAATGCAACTGCGCCTCGAACGGGCGCGGATCGATGACCGCGAGCAGCTCGCCCTTCTTCACCGTTTGTCCTTCGGTGAAGAGGACCTTGTCGAGGCGGCCGTCGACTTGCGCGCGCACCGTGACCTGCTGCCACGCGGCCACGGTGCCGAGCCCTTCGAGCCACACGGGCACGTCCTTCTTCTCGACCTTGGCGAGCGTCACCGGAACGGGACGATTGGCGGCGTCCGGCTTGGCGGCGTGAGCGCCATCGTCGGAGGTGCGCGCGCGAACCACGAGACCGATCAACACGACGGCGGCGACTGCGATGACGGCGTAGAGAATGCGACGACTGGGGGCAGGCATAAGCGTCTCTTGGGATGCCCGAACAGCAATCGCCGCGCCATGCAAAATGCTGCAATTGCGCCGATTTCCCGCGGTTATCCTGTAACGATACGCGACAGCCGTTCGGTTTCAATACACGGCCGGCGCTGCTTGTCGCGATTCATTCGCGCGTCCGGCCGGGGGGTAGGCGAAGGCCCCGCTCTTGCTACTCGAGCGCACGCGTGGCAACAACTGGGCTCATCCGATACCGATTGCTCACGATCGTGCTGCTCGGCGTGGTGACGTCCGCGCTGTCCCTGTTCGTCCTCGAGCAGGCGCTGTCGACGTCCATGTCGGTGCGCCGCGGCCGCGCGCGCGACGTCGTGATCGGCGAGGTCGAGCGGCTGGCGGCGAGCGGGCCGTCGGCGACGACGCTGGAGGGCGGATCGGTGTCGGCGTTCATCGGCGTGCGCGGCGGTTGGGTCGACGATCCCGCCGACGTGGCGCGCGCGCCCGACGTGCCGGCGGTGTGGGCGCCGACGCTCGTCGACACGCTGGCGCGCGCGGCGAAGACGCGTGGGCGCGAGATCGGCGAGCTCGAGCAGTCGCCGAATACGGTGATCGTGGCGGCGATGCCGAGCCGCCATGGCCTCGCGTGGGTCGCGTATCTGGTGACACCGCTGCATTCGCTGTCGCGCTGGCGGCTCATTACGATCTTATTGGCGTTCGCCACCTGCCTCCTCGTGCTCACCGCCGTGTGGGCGACGTTGTCGTTCCGGCGCAGCGCGCTGCAGCTCAACGCCACGCTCACGGCGCTCGGCAAGGATCTGACGGTGCCGGTGCCGACGCCGCGCGCCGCCGAGCTCGCCGGCATCGCCGAAGGGATCCGCGTGATGTCGCGCGATCTGCAGAGCTCGCGTGAGGCGACCGAGCGGCTGGCGCGCGAGCTGGCGCAGAAGGAGCGTTTGGCGGCGCTCGGGCGCGTCGCCGCCGGCGTGGCGCACGAGGTACGCAATCCGCTGGCGTCGATCAAGCTGCGGCTCGATCTGACCGCCGGTGACGGGCTGCCCGAAGCGACGCGCAAGGCGGTCGAAGGCGCGTCGGCCGAGATCGCGCGGCTCGATCGCCTGGTGAGCGATCTCCTGCTCGTCGCCGGCAACAAGCTCGGGCCGCGCCACGCCGTCGGTGTCGGCTCGTTGGCGCGGGCGCGCGTCGAGGCGCTGCAGCCGTGGGCGAAGTCGCGCGGCGTGACGCTGACCGCGAGCGGCGACGGCGACGCCGACATCGACTCCGAGGCGGTGGCGCGCGCGCTCGACAACCTGTTGCGCAACGCAGTCGAGGCGTCGCCGCCGTCGTCGTCGGTGGCGCTGCACATCGACGGCGGCGCGCAGGCGCTCGCGGTGCACGTCGAGGATCACGGCAACGGCATCGAGCCGGCGCGCGCGGCCGAGCTGTTCGAGCCGTTCTTCACGACCAAGGCGGAGGGCACCGGGTTGGGCCTGGCGATCTCGCGCGCCATCGCGCGCGCCCACGGCGGCGACGTGACCTACACGCGCAACGGCGCGGTCACGCGCTTCTCGCTGACGCTGCCGCGCGCGCGCAAGCAGGTGGCCGCGTGAGCTCGCTCGTGCTCATCGTCGAGGACGAGCCGGGCGTGCGCGAAGGGCTCATCGGCGCCGTCGAGCGGCTCGGCTTCACCGCGGCGGCGGCGGCCAGCCTCGCCGACGCACGCCGCGAGCTGGCCGCCCGCTCGCCCGACTGCGTTCTGCTCGACATCCGCCTGCGCGACGGCGACGGGCTCGAGCTGTTGCGCGAGATCCGCGCCGGGCAGCAGAAGGACGTGCCGGTGATCGTGGCGACCGCGTACGGCGACTCGGAGCGCACGATCCGCGCCATGCGCGACGGCGCCTTCGACTATCTGACCAAGCCGTTCGACTTTCCGGCGCTCCTCGCCACCGTCGAGCGCGCGGTCAAGCAGCGCGGCCTGGCGCAGGCATTGGCCAAGCCGCCGGCGCCGCCCGCGCGCTCGGGCCTGGTCGGCACGTCGACGGCGATGCTGGCGATCTGGAAGCTGATCGGCCGCGCCGCGGCGTCGGACGCGCCGGTGCTCATCACCGGCGAGACCGGCACCGGCAAGGAGCTGGTGGCGCGCGCGGTCCACGACTACTCGACGCGCTCGTCGGCGCCGTTCGTCGCGGTCAACCTCGCCGCGCTGCCGCCGACGCTGATCGAGTCCGAGCTGTTCGGCCACGAGCGCGGCGCCTTCACCGGCGCAGCCGGGCGGCGTACCGGCCGCATCGAAGCCGCCGGCGCGGGCACGCTGTTCCTCGACGAGATCGGCGACGTCGACCCGACGCTGCAGACCAAGCTCTTGCGCGTGCTCGCCGACAACCGCTACGAGCGCGTCGGCGGCGACGAGCCACAAACCGCCAAGGCGCGCATCGTCTCCGCGACGCACAAACCGGTCCGTCCCGGCGACGCCGGCTCCGTCCTCCGCGACGACCTGTACTACCGCCTCGCCGTCATCGAGATCGAAGTCCCCCCGCTCCGCGCCCGGAAATCCGACATCCCGCTCCTCGTCGCGCACGCGCTGTCCTCGACGCCGGCGCGCGCCGTCAGCGAAGAAACCATGGCGCACCTCCTCGCCTACCGCTGGCCCGGCAACGTCCGCGAGCTCATCCACGTCATCCAACGCGCCGCCGCCCTCTGCGCCGGCGAAATCATCGACGCCACCAACCTCCCCGACCCCCTCCGCGATCCCCGCGAACGCGCCACCGACGTCAACGACGACACCGTCACCCTCAAAGAAGCCGTCGCCGCCCTCGAGAAACGCATGATCATCCGCGCGCTCGAACGCGCCCACGGCAACCGCAGCGAAGCCGCCCGCCAGTTGGGCATCGGCCGCCCGCAGCTGTACGCGAAACTAGAGGAATACGGCATCAACGACGGCAAAACGTCGTAGCCCCGCCACAAGCCAGATTTCAGGGGAGGTGGGGAGCACATACCGAGGTCAGAGGGAGGGAAACCAAACATACTTGGTGCCAAATAAGGTTTTGTTTTTCTCCCTCTGACCTCCCCACCTCCCCACCTCCCCTGAATCTGGCTTGAGCCGGTTACCTCTTCTCAGCCGCTTGCCGCATCGAATCGGCGAGGCCATACGCGCAGCCGGGAAAGATGCCGTAGCGAATTTCCGGGTGGTGCTTGAGGAAATATTTCGAGAGCCAGCCGAGGGAGAACGGATCGAACGAGATCGTCGACTTCAGGATCGATGTGCCGCCGGGTTCGTCCTGGAGGTCGAAGCGGATGTGGAGGTCGCGGATGTCGCCGCCGACGCCGCGCAGGTCTAACCACTTGCCTTCGTCGTAGGTGGCGTCGGCGACGAAGTCGAAGCCGACGGAGAAGAGCGTGATTTTGAATTTGAGTTGGACGGTGACGCGGTCGCCGTCGCGCTTGACCTTCGAGAGCATCGGGACGAACGAAGGATAGCGGTCGACGTCGGCGATGAAGGACCAGACCCGCGCCGCCGGAGCTCCGACCCGCGTTGTCGCGGTGGCGGACGCGGGGGTGCCGTCAGCGCCGACGTCGACCTCGATGATGGGCTTCTGCATGCGGCCGAGAGTGCCACAGCTTCAACCCTTGATGCACAGGACCTGCTTGAGTTCGGCGACGATCTCGACGAGGTCGCGCTGCTCTTCCATGACCTTGTCGATGCGCTTGTAGGCGCCAGGGATCTCGTCGAGGACGCCGTGATCCTTGCGGCACTCGACACCGCTGGTCTGCTCGCGCAGATCGGCGAGCGTGAAGCGCTTCTTCGCCGCGCCGCGCGACATGCGGCGGCCCGCGCCGTGCGACGCCGACTCGAACGACTGCGGGTTGCCGAGACCGCGCACGATGTACGAGCGCGTTCCCATCGAGCCCGGAATGATGCCGAGCTCGCCGCGTCCCGCGCGGATCGCGCCCTTGCGCGTCACCAAGACCTCCTCGCCGAAGTGCACCTCCTCGGCGACGTAGTTGTGGTGGCACTCGATCGCCGCCTCGAACCGCACCTTCGGGATCGCCCGCATCAGCACCGACCGATACAGCTCGAGCATCACGCGCCGGTTGAGCGCCGCGTAGCGCTGCGCCCAGAACAGGTCGCGCCGATACTCGGCCATCTCGCGCGTGCCGGCGAGGAACACCGCCAGCTCGCGATCGGGAAGGAGCTGGTTGTGAATCAGCTTCTTCGCGCGCCGGATGTGGATCTCGGCCAGCTCCTTGCCGATGTTGCGCGACCCCGAGTGCAGCATGAGCCACACACGGTCCTCGCCGTCGAGGCACAGCTCGATGAAGTGGTTGCCGCCGCCGAGCGAGCCGAGCTGCTTGCGCGCCCGCCCCTCGAGCGACTGCACCGCGCCGTCGAGCATGCCGAACTCGTCGAAGAGCTTCTGGTCGTACGACAGGCCCGCGTCGTCGTGCGCGGAAAAACCAACCGGGATCTCGGCTTCGATCGCTGCGCGCAGCTCACCGAGCGAGTCCGGCAGGTCGTGCGACGTCAGCGACGTCCGCTGCGCCGCCATGCCGCAGCCGATGTCGACGCCGACGGCGGCCGGCGCGATGGCGTCCTTCATCGCCACCACCGAGCCGACGGTCGCGCCCTTGCCGAGGTGCACGTCCGGCATGACCGCGACGTGCGCGAAGCACCACGGCAGCGCCGCGATGTTCTTGAGCTGCGTCAGCGCCGCCGACTCGACCTCTTCCACGCGCGCCCACATCTTGATGGGCACGTTCTTTCCCTTGAGCGTATTCATGTCGCACCTCAGTCGATCCAGCCGCCGCCGAACGGCGAGCGGCCCTCCTCCACTTCCAGATTGCGAAACACGCGGTACCAACCGCGCAGGCGCACCGTCTTGTGATCGACGTGGCGCACGCGCCCGCGCGCGAACAGCTGCTGCTGGCCCTCCGCATCGCGCGTGTCGACCAGCTGGTCGACGACGTGCGGCTTGCCCATGCGCGCGATGAAGCGGCTGATGGCCACGCCGCGATGCAGCTGCGCCGCGCCGCGCGCGAGCTCGTCCTCGACGCGCGCCACCTCCTCCACTTCCGCCGGGACGAAGAACCACTCGCCCTGCCGGATCGCCCGCTCGAGCACGCTGCGCGCTTCCAGGTTCGCCTGCGGCACGCGCAAGGCGTCGTGCGCCTCCGCCACCGTCGTGCAGGCGCGCGGCAG
>Ga0070679_100001299_pt1 | contig 22062 bp, 25 predicted proteins | sample KBSC63BmetaG_FD_65652 | JGI IMG/M metagenome (GOLD analysis project Ga0070679, IMG submission 65652) | Corn rhizosphere microbial communities from Kellogg Biological Station, Michigan, USA - KBS C6-3B metaG | ecosystem: Host-associated > Plants > Roots > Rhizosphere | place: USA: Michigan... | reverse complement strand
CGTTGGCGGTGGCCGGCACTACGCTGCTGGCCGGGTCGCGCGCGGTGGGGGCCGTCATCGAGAACGCTCATAGCGGCGATTCAGACTGATTCGGCCCAGCTTCGGTCCGCTTTCACTGCTAGCCTTGCCGCCGCCTCTCGCGCTTATCTCATCGTCCCGCGAAGGCTTCCCAGCCACACTCACGCCAAGGAGCCACCGTAGGGTCCGCAGAGACAAGCCGGATCGACGCGAGCAAGTTCGCGATCGGGTTCGACCATCGTGACCGCGCCAAGCTCTTCGAGCTCTGGACCGAGGTCCTGGATTCCGAGCAGTGGTCGGAGGGTCGCATGCTGGACGCCTTTGAGCAGCGCTGGAGCCAGTGGAATGGCCTGCCGAGCCTTGGCCTGTCGAGTTGGGCGGGCGGGGCGCTGGCCGCGCTGGCGTTCGCCGGGGTGAGGGGGGAGACGGTGCTCTGCCCCTCCAACACCTTCATGGCGACGCCGCTGGCGGCGGTCAACGCCGGCGCCGCGGTCGAGTTCGTCGACTGCAATCGCACTGACCTCTGCATGTCCTTCGAGGACTTTGAGGCCAAGGCAGAGCGTCACAAGCCAAAGGCTGCGATCCTCGTCCACATCGGCGGCCACATCGCCTTCGATGCCAAACGGATAGCCGAGTACTGCCGCGCCAACGGGATCTTCTTGCTCGAGGACTGCGCCCATGCCCACGGAGCCGGGTGGAGTGGCAGTAGGCCTGGCTCCTTCGGCGACGCCGGCGTCTACTCGCTCTACGCGACCAAGACCGTTTCCACTGGCGAGGGGGGAGTGCTCGTCTCCGCCGACGAGGAGCTGATCGAGTTCGCCCGCAAGTTCCGCAACTACGGCAAGTTCGAGCATGAGGTCGACGGGCTCAATTTCCGCATGAGCGAGTTCACCGCGGCGCTGGGCCGGGTCCAGGCCGAGCGCATGGAGGAGATCGTCGCCTGGAAGAACGCCTACGCGGCCGAGCACCTCGATCGACTGCACCCCGCCCGGCTCGAGCTGCCCGAGGGGATGACCTCGGGCTTCTACAAGTACATCGTCTTCGAAGAGATCGAGAAGTCCACCGGCCGCGTCTACGAAGAGCCCTGTCACCGCATCATGGGGCGCTCTGACGACCTGCCAAATACCGACTGGGTGGCCGAGAACCACTGGTGCGTGCCGCTCTACTACCGGCCCGAGAGCCGCGCGGCGGCGCTTAGTCAGGAGGAGGAATCATGAGGGTCCTGGTAACCGGCGGCGGCGGCTTCATCGGCTCGCACGTGGTCGACCGCTTGATCGAGCGCGGCGACACGCCGCGGATCTTCGACCTCAGCGCCTCGCCATACCACTCGCCGCTGGAAGTCGAGACCTTCACCGGCAGCATCACCGATCCCGCCAACCTGGATCTGGCGATGCGGGATTGCGATGCGGTCATTCACCTCGCCGCTGTTGCCGACGTCGGCCACGTCCTCGCCGATCCGGTGCTCGCCGAGGAGGTCAATACCCGCGGCACGCTGAACGTGCTCGAGGCGGCCTGCCGGGCCAAAGTCGGCCGCGTCGTCTACGGCTCCACGACCTGGGTCTACAGCGACTGCGTCGAGCAGGAGGTAGACGAGGAAACGCCGATCCCCGCACCGCGCCACCTCTACACGGCGACCAAGCTCGCCGGTGAGACCTATTGCGCCGGTTACGCCGAGCTCTACGAGCTGGAGAGCACTGTGCTGCGCTTCGGTATTCCCTATGGGCCGCGCGCCCGCGCGGCCGGTGTCGTCGCCAAGTTCACCGACCTCGCATTCGAAGGCAAGGCGCTGACGATCGCCGGCGACGGCAGCACGACGCGCAGCTTTATCTACGTCGAGGACCTCGCCGACGGGATCGTCGCCGCACTCGCTCCGCAGGCCGCGGGCCGTACTTACAACCTCTCCGGCGACGAGGTCGTGACGATCCTCGAAATCGCCGAGCGGGTGCAGGAAAACACCGACAACTGCGAGATCGTTCACACGCCGCCGCGCCCCGGCGACTTTCCCGGCAAGACGATCTCCAACGAGCGAGCGCTCTCCGAGCTTGGCTGGAAAGCCGGTACGAGTTTCAAGGAAGGCGTGCGCAAGTACGTCGAGTGGGTTCGCGGCCTAGCTGGGCGTCCACCGGATCCGATTCCGGGCAAGCAGCCCTCGCTGAACGGCAACGAACACGCCGCCGGTGCCCTGCTGGCGGGTGCCTCGCGCTTCGAGGAGCGCGATCCCCGCGTCCTCATCCTCACCGCCGACATCGGCGAGGGGCACGACCTGCCGGCGCGGATCATCAAGGCCGACCTCGAAGCCGAGGTCTCCAATACCGATGTTGAGATCGCCAACGGTCTGGAAGCGATGGGCAAGATCTCTTCTTCGGTCGCTCGCGACGGCTCCCGCTTCACCTTTCGCTGGATGCCTTGGCTGTTTGACGTTCAGTACTGGCTGATCACCAAGTTCGCCCCGACCCGCTGGCTGATGCACCACCTCAGTTACGCGCTTGGTAGCCGCGGGCTGCTGCGCCTGATCGAGAAGCACCAGCCCGATGTCATCATCTCGACCTACCCCGGCGTAACCGCGGTCTTGGGGATGCTGCGCGAGAACCGCCGCCTGCTGGTCCCGGTTCAGTCGGCGATTACCGATCTCGCGGGCTTGCGTTACTGGGTGCACCCCGGCGTCGACCTGCACTTCGTGACCCACCCCGAGTCGATCGAGGAAGTCGAGCGGCTCGCCGGGCCCGGCAGCGTTGAGTGGACGCGGCCGCCGATCTCACCCGATTTCCTGATGCCGCGAACGCGAATCGATGCGCGCAGGGCGCTCGACGTTCCCGTCCACGACCGGCTCGTCCTCGTCTCCGGCGGAGGCTGGGGCATCGGCGATCTCGAGGGGGCGATCGAGTCCGCCCTGGCCAGCGACGACACCACGGTCGTCTGCATCACCGGTCGCAACGAGGTCGCGCGTGAAAAACTGGAGCAGCGCTTTGACGACAACGAGCGCGTCCGCGTCCTCGGCTTCACCGAGCAGATGAGCGATTGGATGGCGGCCGCCGACGTGATGGTCCACTCGACGGCGGGCCTGACCGTCCTCGAGGCCCACATCCGCGGTTGCCCGGTCGTCTCCTATGGATTCTCCGCCGGTCACCTGCGCGCCAACAATGCCGCCTTCGAGCGCTTTGGCCTGGCCGAGGTGGCCCGATCCGATCACGAGCTTGGCTCGGCTCTGCGTCACCTCAGCCGCGAGCGCCGCCCGCCGGATTCCTCCTTTGCTTCGCTGCCCTCAATCGCCTCCCGGGCGCTGACGGTGCGACCGCGGGTGAAGCCACAGCCGGTTTGGCGTCTGCGCATGGAGCGGGTGGCCACCGCGGTCAGCCTGGCCGCGATTCTCGTCGTGATGTTTTTCACGGTGATCGATCGTGAAGCTCCCTACAAGGTGATCGCCAAGCCGCTCGAGGGCAGGATTCACATCGGCAGGGACAACGACACGCCCGCCCCTGCGATCTCCGAAGCGGAACCCTCACCCGCGGCCCAGCCGGGTCACAAGGCCGCCCAGCAGGCCCATTGATCAAGGCCCTGCTCGGCGCCGGCGCTTCCGCCGCGGCGGTAGCGCACGCTGTCCCGGCGCTGGCGCCGATCGTGCGGGGGCTTGGTCCCGCCCTCGGGATCGAGATGAGGCAGGTTGAGGCGGAGGGCGTCGTCCTCACCTTCGACGACGGTCCGCACCCGCAGGGGACCCCGGCGGTGCTCGAGACCCTGCGCGAGCGCGGGGCCACGGCCACCTTCTTTCTCGCCGGCGAGCAGGTGGCGCGCCGGCCGGCGCTGGTCGCCGAGATCGTCGCTGCCGGCCACGCGGTGGAGCTGCACTGCCACCGCCACCGCAACCTGCTGCGACTCAGCCCGAGCGCCTTCCTCGAGGATGCCGAGCGGGCCCGGGCCGTGATCGAGGACGCTGGCGGTCAGGCGATCTCCGCCTACCGGCCGCCCTATGGGATCTTCAGCGCCTCGACCCTGCGCGCCGTGCGCCGGCGCGGCTGGCGACCGGTTCTCTGGTCGCGTTGGGGACGCGACTGGGACCGCTGTGCGACGGCCGAGTCAATCACCCGTCGCGCAAGTGCCGGCATCGCGGCCGGCGACATTGTGCTCCTGCACGATGCCGACTACTACAGCGCCCGCGGCTCCTGGGTTCGTACGGCGGCGGCGCTGCCGCTGATCCTCGACGAGATCGAGGCCTGCGGGCTGAAGACTGCCTCGCTGCGCCGCTGAGTCGGCGGCGCGAGGGTCCACTGGTCGCAGCCGGCAAACGCTTCGTCAAGGCGTCGCGCCATCGTGCTGCGAGGCCGATCCTGATCGAAGATTTCCCTAGGCATAACTCTCCGTCCTGTAGGGGGTTATGGAACCTCCGCAGAGAACCTTCGCCCCTCGATCGGACGAAAAACATGCAAGTAGCGAAAAAGAACGCGCAGCTTGCGTATTTTGCCTCAGTTTTGCTGGACGAACGTCGCGATCTCGTCGGCGAGACGGGCGGGTTGGTCCAGGGCCACGAAGGTGCCGGCGTCCGGGATCCTTACCAGGCGCGCATTCGGTGTCTCCCGCTCAAGGCGTTCAGCGTAGGAGATTGGGAAGAACTTGTCGCCCGGCGCCCAGGTGAGCAGCAGCGGCAGCTCGGATTCGCTCAACCGCTCAGCGGCCTCCAGGGTGTAGCGCTTGTTCATCCCGGCTGTGACCTTCGCCGCATCGCGCTTGACCTCGGGATCGCTGAGGCTGGGGCGCATCCAGGAGGCAACCAGGTCGGCCGGTATCGCGGTGCGGGCGAAGGGCTTGAAGGCGGTGCGGGCGAGGGCGCCGATTCGGAAAGGCGCGGAGAGCACGGCCATGCCTCCGGGCAGCTTCGCCAGGGGCGGCATCGCCTTGAAGATCCCCGGCGGAAAGTTGTCGTGGGTATCGCAGTTGGTCAGCACGAGGCGGCCGATCCGCTCCGGATGGCGGGTAACCAGCACCTGCGACATCGCACCGCCGGAGTCGTCGCCGCCGATCGTCACGTCCTCGAGCTCAAGCGCCTCGAGAAAGCCGGCGATCAGCGCGGCGATACCGGGAGGGGAGAGGTCGGCGTCAGGGTTCATCGCGACCTGGTGGGCAGCGATCGGCCAGTCGGGGGCGATGCAGCGGCAGCGATCCGAGAGCCGCTCGACGACGCCGTCCCAGAGCCTGCCGTCAACGAGGAAGCCGTGGACGAAGACCACCGGCTTGCCCGTACCTGCTTCGCGGTAGCGAATGCGGCCCGCGGGCAACTCGATCTCGTGACGCTGGTCTGACTGGCTCATCGGCAATCCTCCTTGGCGGCGAACCGCATCAGCTCTCTATTCGCTGGAAGTAGAAATTGACGCAGTTCGTGGTGGGTGGATTGCGCTACCGTTACATACATACAGCATGAATGTCAAGCGAACACAGGCCGAGCGCTCCGATGCGACTCGGGCCGCCCTGGTCGCAGCGGCGCGCCCGCTGTTTGCCCAGCGGGGCTACGCCGGGGTAGGCACGGAGGAGATCGCGCGCGCGGCGGGGGTCACCCGGGGGGCCCTCTACCACCATTTCGACGGCAAGCGTGAGCTCTTCGAGGCTGTCTACGAGCGGATTGAGATCGAGTTGGCGGAGCGGATCGCCTCTGGCGCCCTGCAGGCCAACGCGAGCTCACCGCTGGCGGCGATGAGGGCCGGCGCCGAGATGTTCCTGCTGGCCAGCACGGAGCCCGAGACGCAGCGGATCGTGCTGTTGGACGGACCCTCGGTGTTGGGCTGGGATCGCTGGCGGGAGATTGCCACCGCGCACGGGCTCGGCCTGATCGAAGCGACGCTGGCGGCGGCGGTCGAGGCGGGGGAGATCAATCCCCAACCGGTTCGCCCGCTTGCCCATGTGCTGATGGGTGCCCTCGACGAGGCGGCGATGCTGGTGGCGCGTGCCGATGACGCCGAGCGGATGAGAGTCGAGGTCGGGCGGACCCTCGGGACGCTGCTCGACGGTCTCAGCCGCGAGAAGTCCTGATTGCCGGCTCAGGGCCCTTCGGATCCGGGGCCGGGACGACTACCTCCGGATGAGCGGTGCGACGCGACTCCTTCTGCGCGTACATGCGCACGTCGGCAAGCTGCAGCGCCGCCGAGGGATCACCTGCCTCGACCGGGATCGTTGCAGCGCCCCACGACGAGCTGACCTCGACGCCCCGATCGTGTTCGGTCAGGGCTTCGGTCGCGGCGCGGGCGACGGCGTCGAAGCGGTCCTCGGCGCAGGTGAGCAGCAGGCAGAACTCGTCGCCGCCGATCCGGTAAGCGGATCCGTCGTCGCCGATCGCCGCTTTCAGCGAGTTGCCGAGCCGGCTGAGGAGCCGATCCCCGGCGGGGTGGCCGAAGGTGTCGTTGTAGCGCTTGAAGCCGTTGAGGTCGAAGAGGTAGAGCATCGCCGTCCGCTCGCCGTTCGCCCGTTCGCAGGTCTCCGCCAGGTCGACCTCCATGCGGCCACGGTTGCCCAGCCCGGTCAGCGAGTCAGTCCGCACTTCCTCGAGCAGTTTGTGGTTCTCGCGGTCGCTCATCGTCAGACGGACGACCACCGCCGTCATCGTCGTCGCCCAGAGCACGGTCGAGAGGCTGCCCGTGGCGCTGTAGTACCGCATCGCAAAGAGCCCGATCATCACTGCCGCGAAGACAGCGGGCACGATGATCTCGCGTCGGTCGTTTTCCTGCGAGGAGGTGATCTCGGCGGCTTCGGCTGGCTGCCACACCGCTGCGCCGAGGCAGACGGCGGCGATCAGGTAGATCGGGTTGATCCATTCTCCGCCCGGCAGCGCCGCTTCGGTCGACTGCAGGGTGTAGGCGACGTCGGCGATCACCAGAGCCGAGAGGCCGGCCAGCAGCAGCGACCAGGTGCGCCCCGGCCGCCAGCCGGTCAGGGCGATCACACCGACGATCATCGAGAACATCGCGATGTCGCCGAGCGGGTAGGAGAGGGTCGTCAGCTTTTCCAGCATCGTCCCGGTCGCCTTCCCGGCGACGAAGTCGAAGACGAAGGCGGTGCCCAGGGCAGCCGTGCCGAGTGCCGCGATCAGGCCGTCCATCCAGAGCCGCCACTTGATCTCGTGCGCCCGTGCCCGCACCAGCATTGCCAGGCCGATGTAGGCAAGCGGGTAGAAGGCGAGGTAGCCGATATCGGCCGGCGAGGGATAGGGAGCGGAGGCGTTGCCTTCGATGAAGATCGTCCAGTAGACCTCGGCAGCGCCCCAGCTGAGGATCGCGGCGCCGATCCAGAGCCAGGCCGCTTTCTCACGGGGGTAATCCGACGCCCTCACCAGGCAAGCCACGCCGGCACCGAGGACAATTGCGTCATAGAGCGCTTCGTTGATCGCGAAGTCGAGGCCGCCGCCGACGCCGAGCCAGTCGCGCAGGGCGACTACCGCGGTACCGCCGAGCAGCAGCACGGCGAGGCCACGGCGAAGTTGACGCGCGGCATTGGCTTGGCCTAGGGCGGTCTCCGTGCTTTCCACTAGTGGTGCTATCGGCACAGAGGAGCCGATTCACGACCCCTGGAACAGCCGCTTGCGCGAGTCATCTAGACTGGAGGGCGTGAAAAGCGGAATTCATCCTGAGTACACGCTGGCAAACGTGCATTGCTCCTGCGGGAACCAGTTCTACACGCGCTCGACGCAGGCCGACCTGCACGTCGAGCTCTGCTCCGAGTGCCACCCGTTTTACACCGGTAAGCAGAAGCTGGTTGACACGGGCGGCAGGGTTGAGCGTTTCCAGCGCCGCGCCGCCAAGCACGCCAAGGCCGGGAGGTAAGGCGTGAGCCCGGAGTTGGGCTCGCTGCAAACCGAAGCTGCCGTCCCGTCCGAAAACGGGGCTGACCCACTGCGCATGCCTGACGGCGCGCTGGTCGCTAAACGCGACGCGCCGGTTGGCGGCCAGGCGGTGCTCGAGGGCGTGATGATGCGCGGTATCTCGGTCTGGGCCGTGGCGGTGCGCCGCCCCGACGGCGAGATCGAGATCAGCTCCGAGCCGATTCGCCCCTGGGCCACGCGCCACCGACTATGGCGCCTGCCGGTGCTGCGTGGCGTCGTCGCCCTCGGCGAGTCGCTGAAGATCGGCTTCCGCGCCCTCGCCATCTCCGCCAACGCCCAGCTCGAGGAGGACGATGAGGGCGAGCCGGAAGAGATCGGCGGCTGGATGTGGGGCCTGACAATCGCCTTCTCGATGCTGCTTGCCGTCGGTCTTTTCTTTGTCGTCCCGGTCGGTCTCACCAGCTTGATCAAGGACAAGCTCGGCTCGCCCCTCCTCTTCTGGCTGGTCGAGGGTGTGCTGCGCACCGGGATCTTCATCGGCTACATCGCGGCGATCAGCCGCCTCAAGGACTTGCGCCGCGTCTTCGAGTATCACGGCGCCGAGCACAAGACGATCTCCTGCTATGAGGCCGAAGACGAGTTGACGCCCGCCCGGGCGAAGCTCTACTCGCGCCTGCACCCCCGCTGTGGCACCAGCTTCCTGTTGATCGTGATGGTGCTGGCGATCTTCGTCTTCGCCCCGATCGGGCTGCCAGCCTGGTACTGGCTGGTCGTCTCGCGGATCGTCGGCATTCCGCTGATCGCCGGCCTCTCCTACGAGGTGATCAAGTGGGCCGGCAAAAACCGCCGCAAGCGCTGGGTGAGGGCGATCATGTGGCCGGGCCTGATGCTGCAGAACCTGACCACTCGCGAGCCCGACGAAGAAGAGCTCGCGGTTGCGATCGCCTCGCTGGAAGCCGTGCTGGCCCGAGAGTCGCCCGAGCAGGCCGCCGGGCAGCAGCACATCGAGATCGTCGCCTAGGAACGTTCCTCCTAGCGGCCACCCCAGCCCCAGAGGGTCGCGATTGAGATCTTCCAGCTGCCTTCGATTCGCTTGAGCACAAGTGAGGGATCACAGGAGTGTTCGTATTGGGAGCCGGCCGCGACCCGGGCGCTGACCTGCCAAAGCTCGCGAGCGTAGGCGACGTCCCCGGCGACGAGCACGTTGCTCTGCTCGACCTCGATCCGGACCCGGCGCGAGATCAGCTGGGCGAGCAGGGGGCGGATGTGCTCGCGATCGTGGATCGCGGTCGCATCGGGGGTCAGTAGACAAGCGTCGCGGGCGAAGCACCCCGTCGCCGCGTCGAGGTTGCCCGCTCCGATCAGCTTGGGCAGGGCGAGGCAGGCGATGCGCGTGGGTGGCGCGGCAACCAGCGTGTCTGTTTTCATCTCGGCCTCCAATGCGAAATTCACGAAGCGGTTCCCGTTGAACTAGTTAGCTATCACAGTAACCTGAGCTATTGTGCTAGTCAACTGGCACACTGTTGAGAGTTGAGCCGTGCCGGAATCGCCTTGGCTGATCCCCGTCTATGTTGTGAGACGTGATCGATTCCCTGGTCGAACAGATCGAGGCGCGCTTCGGCGAGCTCGAGGCGCAGATGTCGGATCCCGCTGTGATCGGGGACCGCGAGCGCTACGCCGAGGTCGGGCGCGAGTACCGCGAGCTGCAGCCGGCGCGGGAGCTGGCGGTCGAGTACCGCAAGCTGAAGGACGACCTCGAGGGGGCGCGAGAGCTGCTGGCGGAGGACGGGGAGGACGCGGAGTTGCTGAAGATGGCCGAGGAGGCGCCGGCGCGAATCGAGGCGCTCGAAGAGCAGATTCGCCTGGCGATGGTCGAGCGCGACCCCAACGACTCAAAGAACGTCCTGGTCGAGATCAGGGCCGGAACCGGTGGCGACGAGGCGGCGCTGTTCGCCGGCGACCTCTACAAAATGCTGACCCGATACGCCGAGGAACGCGGCTTCTCCACCGAGCCGCTCTCGCAGTCCAGCGCGGAGGTCGGCGGCTTCAAGGAGGTCACCTTCGCGATCAAGGGCGAGGGCGCCTACTCGATCTTCAAGTACGAGGGCGGCACCCACCGGGTGCAGCGGGTGCCCGAGACCGAGTCGCAGGGGCGGATCCACACTTCGACCGCGACCGTGGCGGTACTGCCCGAGGCCGAGGAGGTGGAGGTCGAGATCGACCCGGGCGACCTTCAGGTCGACGTCTACCGCTCATCTGGGCCCGGCGGCCAGTCGGTCAACACCACCGACTCGGCGGTGCGGATCACTCACAAGCCGAGCGGCATCGTCGTCTCTATGCAGGACGAGAAGTCTCAGCTGCAAAACAAGGAGCGAGCGATGCGCGTGCTGCGGGCCCGCCTCTACGAGCGCGAGCTCGCGGAGCAACAGGCGAAGATCGCTTCCGAGCGCAAGGCGCAGGTGGGCAGCGGCGAGCGCTCCGAGAAGGTCCGCACCTACAACTTCCCCCAGGGCCGCGTCACCGATCACCGGATCAAGCACACCTCGCACAATCTCGACGGCGTGCTCGGCGGCCAGCTGGCCGAGTTCACCGATGCGCTCGCGGCGGAGGAGAAGCGGCAGAGGTTGGAGGCTGCCGCCGTAGGCTGACGTGTCCACAAGACAGGCATTGGATGCCGCTGTAGACGCTTTGCGGGCGGCTGGAGTCAGTGATCCCCGCTTCGATGCGGAACTGCTTCTGGCTGAGGCGATCGGAGGGGACCGGGCGCAGCTCGCGACCAATCCGCAGACGGAGATTCCGCCGGCCGCGGGGCGTTGCTTCGCCGAGATGGTGCGCCGGCGCTTGCGCCGCGAGCCGGTTGCCTACATCCTCGGCAGGCGGGGCTTCCGCCATCTTGAGCTCACCGTCGATCCCCGGGTGCTGATCCCACGGCCCGAGAGCGAGCTCTTGGTCGAGCTTGCCAATGAGCTGCGCCCGCGCCGCGTGCTCGATGTCGGCACCGGATCGGGCGCCCTGGCCCTGGCGATCGCTGCCGAGCTGGCCGAGGTTGAGGTCACGGCTACCGACACCTCCGCCCTTGCCCTCGCCGTGGCCGCCGCGAACGCTGAGCGCCTCGGCCTGGCGGGCCGGGTCGAGTTCTTCGAGGGGACCTTGCCGCCCCGCGGTGAGGAATTCGACCTCGTAGTCGCGAACCTTCCCTATGTGAGCGAGCGGGAGTGGGGAGATCTGCAGCGCGAGGTGACCGAATGGGAGCCGCGCGAGGCGCTTCTCGCCGGGCCGGACGGGCTCGACGTCTTGCGCGCTGCCGTGCCGGTGCTCGCTCCCGTCGCCGGCACCCTGGCGCTTGAGATCGGCGAGGGGCAGGCGGCCGCGGTGGGAGACCTTCTGCGCGTGGCCGGCTGCCGGGCGATCGAGTCGCGGCCCGATCTCGCCGGAATCGAGCGCCTCGTGATCGGCCGCCGGGGAGCCGTGGGATGACGGTGACGGTCTCGGTCGAGCGCGACGGGGCCGACAGCGCGCGGACGGGCCTGGAGCTCTGCATGGCGGCCGGCGGGGTCGCCGTCTTTCCCGCCGACGGTCTCTACGGCCTTGCCTGCGATCCACTCAATCAGGCAGCGATCGAGCGGATCCACCGAATCAAGGGTCGCGACGATGGCAAGCCCTCCGCGGTTCTCTACTTCACCCCGCTGGCGATGCGCGAGCTGGTCGAGAGCCTTGGTGATCGCACCCGGGCCGCGATCGCTGCGCTGCTGCCGGGACCAGTGACCCTGGTTGTCGACAATCCCGAGCATCGCTATCCCCTCGCCTGCCGCGAGGATCCCCAGCGGTTGGGCTTGCGCCTGATCGACGGCCCGCTGAGCGGGATGATGTGGCCCGTCTTCCAGACCTCGGCAAATCGCAGCGGCGAGCCGGCGCCGGCCATTTTCGCCGACGTTCCCCACAATGTCCTCAGCGCCGTTGACGTCGCGATCGACGGCGGCACCCTGACCGGATCGCCGTCGACCGTGATCGACGTGACCTCCCTCGACTCGACCGGCGCGTGGACCGTCCTGCGCCAGGGCGGCATGCCGGCGGATGAGCTGCGGAGTCGCTTTGAGGCCGTTTAAGACTGTTCTAGTTGACTAGAACAGGCCCATCACTTACTGTGTGATCTGATGGCACAGCGAACCGCAGCTCGCGAAGCCACGCCGTTTTCCACCGATCCAGCGGCAGAGCTGCCGGTCGGCGTTCAGCTCTCCTGGCGTCTGCGGGCGCTGATCGCTACCGGTCGCCTCGCGGCCGGGGAGCGGTTGCCCAGCTTCCGCCGCCTTGCCGAGTGGGGCGGCGTCAACGTCAATACCGTGCGCGCTGTTTACGCCGGCCTGGAGGAGGCCGGACTTGTGGTCAGCCGCCAGGGTCAGGGCACTTTCGTCGCCGAGCGGATCGAGGCGTCGCCGGAGTTGGAGGAGATCGCGGCTGAGGCGCTGCGGCGGACCCTGGAGGCGGGCCTGGACCCAAGCGATTTGGTCGTCGTCACCGCTGCCTGCGCGAGTATGAGCGAGGCCGGTGAAGCCGGCGAAGTCGCCGAAGAGCTTCCCGGTTTCGCCGAGGAGAGCGAGGCGATCGAGGTTCGTCACGAGTTGCGTCGCCAGATCGCCCGTCTCGAGATCGAGCTGGCGGCTTACACGCGTGATCTTCCCGACGACATGCCTACCGCGGCTCGCTTCTCCAAAGCGCACGTCGCCGGCGTCGAGGAGCTCGAGCAGACGCGCGACACCCTGATCGCCCAGCTCTCCGAGGCGCAGCGCGCCGCCGAGCTGCGGGCTAGACAGGCGGGCGAGGAGCGGGCACGGCGCAACGCGCAGTTCAAGGACAAGCAGGGTGAGACGTCACCACGATCGGGCGGGGGCCCTCTAGGCAGGGCGATGAGCTGGTGGCAGGCCAAGTCCTGAGCCGGGCCTTCACGCCCGCCAAATCCGCCTTCGAGCAGGTGGGGGAGATGATGATCCTCACCGCCAAGACCGTTGTCTCGGCCATACGTCCTCCCTATCCCTACGGCGAGGAGTTGGTCTGGCAGTTCCTCTTCGTGCTCAAGCTCTCCTGGTTCCCGCTGCTGATCTCGACCTTCGCGCTCTGTCTCGGCGCGCCCGGCCTGCAGGCGGCGGGAGTGCTCTCGCTGTTCGGCGCGCTCGATCGGCTCGGCGGCTTCTTCGTCCTCACCGCGATCCGCTGGATCGGCCCCCTGGTCACGGCGGTCGTCGTCGCCGGCGTTGCCGGCACGGCGATCACCGCCGATCTCGGCGCCCGCAAGATCCGTGAGGAGCTCGACGCCCTGCAGGTGCTCGGCGTCGATCCGGTCAAGAACCTGGTCGTGCCGCGCTTCCTCGCCCTGCTCGTGATCACCGGCCTGCTCGACATCTTCGCGATCGTCTTCGGCCTCTCCGCCGGCATCGCCGCCGAGCTGCTCTACCACCAGTCACTCGGCGGCTTCTTTGCCACGCTCTTCTCCAACGCCACCGTCACCGACATCTGGGCCTCGGTCCTGATGTGCACGATGTTCGGCGCGATCATCGCCGTCGTCTGCTCTTACAAGGGGATGTCGGCTTCCGGCGGCGCCGCGGGGGTCGGTCGCGCCGTCAACCAGGCCGTCGTGATCGCCCTGGTCGCCGTCTTCTTCTTCCAGTTCGTCGTCACCTCGATCCTGCTCGCCACCAACCCCGAACTGCAGAGCATCCGTTGATCGCGGGGCGACCAAGCGTGCACCCCTGGTTCTCCGCGCCGGGAGCGGAGCGGAGGTGATGTGTTGATCGGCTGGCTCGACGTCCCTCGCGGTTGGCTCGACTCGTTCGGCGAGATCGCCCGCTTCGGCACCCGCGTCGCCGGCCTCGTCTTCAGCGGCCGCGTGCTGCGCTTCTTCGGCGAGAGCCTGCGCCAGGGCGGCATCCTGATCCTCGGCTCAGCGGTGATCATCTGGGCCTTCGTCTTCATCCTCGGCCTGCAGTGCGGCCTGCAGGGCGCCTACTTCAACCGCTCGATCGGGGCGCCCTCCCTCGCCGGCCTCTTCTCCGCCTACTGCGACCTGCGCGAGGGCCTGCCCTACGCCTTCGGCTACATCCTCTCGGCCAAGGTCGGCACCGGGATCGTCGCCGAGCTCGGCGCGATGCGGATCTCTGACGAGATCGATGCGCTTGAGGTGATGGGCATCCCGCCGGTGACCTTCCTCGCCGCGACCCGCCTGCTCGGGGCCTGGATCGCGATCCCCTTCCTCTACCTGGTCGGGATCGGCGTTGCCTACTTCGCCAGCTACATCGCCGTGGTCCAGCAGGTCGGCGACGTCTCCTCGGGCGGCTACCTGCTGATCTTCTGGATGTTCCAGAGCCCCCCGGACCTGCTCTTCAGCTTGATCAAGGGGATGGTGATGACGACCGCGATCGTGCTCGTTGGCTGCTACTACGGCTACACGGCTTCCGGCGGCCCGGTCGGGGTTGGCACCGCGACGGCGCAGTCGATGGTGGTCAACATCATCCTCGTCCACATCATCGGCATGCTCGGCACCGTCGTCTTCTGGGGCTCAAACCCACGAGCGCCGATTGGCGGCTAACAGCTGACAAAGCCCTTCCGGTGCGCTTTATGCGCTCTGGGGGTGCAAAAAGCGCACCGGAAGCCCCAAGGTGGCTCTTGGGCTAACAGCCGTTGTCGCCACGGAAGGGGAGGTGGACGAGGCGGCGCGAACTGTTGTCGTGCTCGTTTGACTCGTTGAGCAGCCCCTCGGGGTCGACGGTCATCACGAAGGCGAAGCAGCCGCGCAGGCCGCTGGCGTTGATCCACTGCTTGTCGTAGTCGGCGGGGTAGATGTCCGACCAGCCCACAGATGTGCCGAGCGTGTCGTGATGGATGTAGGGGTCCTGGTTGCAGCCTGGGTAATGCCAGTGCGTCGGCGAGCGTTTGCCGGGGCGAGTGCGCTCGAGGTCACGCAGGCAGTAGTTGAGCTTCGGTCCGACCCGGACGCGGTGCAGGAGCCGGCGCTGAGCGTCGACCGACCAGAGCTCGAAGCGGGCGAGCCGGTGGACCTTCCAGTAGGAGCCGCCGAAATAGGAACCGACCGAGGTGAAGCGCAGGGTTGCCCGCGTCGGCACGGTGATGTGGCCACCGCCGGCTCGGTAGATCCGCTGCCTGACACGCATCGTGCGCCAGCCGTTGCGAGTGCCGTGCAGCTCCATCGGCCCGCGGCCGCGGCTGCGCACGTCGCTCGTCGCGTGCAGGCGCGTGCGGTCGCTGACGCGGTCGACATAGAGTTCGCGCGGCGGCCCGATGCGCAGGTTCGGACAGAGCAGAACCTTCGCTTCAGGGGCCTCGCAGGGGTTCTCGCCAATCGGCGCCATTGCCCGGGCCGCCGTGACGCCGACGAGGGCCATTAGCAGGGAGATCGCGAGGGGAAGGGTCCGCTTCGCCGTCACTTGGGCCACATCTATACCCGCTTCGCTATCGGCGAGCGTTGCTATGGTCGCTCGTCCGATGACCGAGCTGCCGGAAAACTTCCAGACCGCGCCACTGACCGAGGTCGACCCCGATATCGCCGCCGTGCTCGAGGCCGAGTTGCGGCGCCAGCAGGGCACGCTGGAGATGATCGCCTCAGAGAACTTCGTGCCCCAGGCCGTGCTTGATGCCGTTGGTTCGGTTCTGACCAACAAGTACGCCGAGGGCTACCCGGGGCGGCGTTACTACGGTGGCTGCGAGGAGGTCGACGTCGCCGAGCAGCTTGCGATCGACCGCGCTAAGGAATTGTTTGGCGCCGAGCACGCCAACGTCCAGCCACACGCCGGGGCGCAAGCAAACAACGCCGCCTACATGGCGCTGCTCGAACCAGGGGATACCTTCCTCGGCCTCGCTCTCGACCACGGCGGCCACCTCAGTCACGGGATGAAGATCAACGTCTCCGGCGCGCTCTACAACCCGGTCCCGTACCACGTCCGCAAAGACGATCTGCTGGTCGACATGGACGAGGTCGCCGCGCTGGCCGAGGAGCACAAGCCGAAGCTGATCGTCGCCGGCTGGTCGGCCTACCCGCGCCAGCTCGATTTCGCCGCCTTCCGTCAGATCGCCGACTCGGTCGGCGCCAAGCTGATGGTCGACATGGCCCACTTCGCCGGCCTCGTCGCCGCCGGTGAGCACCCCAACCCGGTGCCGCACGCCGATGTCGTCACGACGACGATCCACAAGACCCTCTGCGGCCCTCGCAGTGGCATGATCCTCAGCAAAGAGGAACACGCCAAGGCGATCGACAAAGCGATCTTCCCGGGCCAGCAGGGTGGCCCGCTGATGCACACGATCGCCGCCAAGGCCGTTGCTCTTCGCATCGCCGCCAGCGAGCCGTTCCGCGCCCGCCAGCGCCAGACGATCGCCAACGCGCAGGCCTTTGCCGCAGGGCTGGAAGCAAATGGAGTGCCGGTGCTTACCGGCGGCACCGACGTCCACCTCGTCCTCGTCGACCTCACCCCCAGCGGCCTCGACGGACAGACGGCCGAGGACCGGCTCGAGGCGGTCGGCATCACCGTCAACCGCAACGCGATCCCCTTCGACCCGCGGCCGCCGATGAACCCCTCGGGACTGCGGATCGGCACCCCGGCGCTGACCACCCGTGGCCTGGTCGAGGAGGACATGACCGAGATCGCCGGCGTGATCGCCACCGCGCTCTCGGACGACTTCGAAACGCAGAAGGACGCGCTCGCAGAGCGCACCCGCGCCCTGATGGACCGCTACCCGCTTTACCCGCAGCTCTCGCCCGCCTCCGTCTGAGCAAATAGGCTCGCCGAATGCTGGTCTGGGTCGATTGCACGGCTGCCGCACACCCGCTTGTCCTGCGCCCGCTGATCGAGCGATTCGAAGCGAGGGGGGACGAGGTCTTCCTCACCACCCGCGAGTACGGCCAGACGCTGGGGATCCTCGACCGCATCGGCATCCCCTACACCACCGTCGGCAGCCACGGCGGCGCCTCGGCGCTCGGCAAGGGCAGAGCGCTCGCCGGGCGCTCGGCGCAGCTGGCACGGCTGGTCTGGCAGCGGCGGCCGCAGCTGGCGCTCGCCCACGGCTCGGTCGACCTCGCCGTCGTCTCCTCGCTCTACCTGATCCCCTCGGCGCAGATGCAGGACTACGAGTTCGCCGGCTGGCAGCGCCAGATCGCCTTTCGGGCGGCGCGCAAGGTGCTGATGCCGGATTCGATCCCGCTCGAGCGGCTGAGGAAGATCGGCGCCAAGGAGCGCAAGCTGATCCGCTACCCCGGCCTCAAGGAGGAGTACTACCTCGCCGACTTCAGCCCGGACGCCGGCATCCTCGACGAGCTCGGGCTCGACCGCGAGAAGGTGCTGGTCGTCGTGCGGCCACCGCCGGAGACCTCCGAGTACCACGCCCGCAACGACGTCTACGGCGAGGCGATCCGCCACCTCGCCGCGGCCGACTCGGTCCAGGCCGTGGTCATCCCGCGCACCGAGCGCCAGGCCCACGAGGTGAGGACGATGGCCAACCTGATCGTCCCCGAGCGGGCGATCGACGCCCAGAGCCTGATCGCCTACGCCGACCTGGTTGTCAGCGCGGGCGGAACGATGAACCGCGAGGCGGTGGCGCTGGGAACGCCGGTCTTCACCACTTTTGCCGGCCGCATGGGCGGCGTGGATGAGGACCTGATCGCAGCGGGGCGCCTGCGGGTGCTCACCGACCCGGCCGAGTTGCCGCTGCGCAAGCGCGAGTCCCCGATCGGCGTCCTCAACCCCCGTGACCCCGGGCTCCTGGTCGAGGCCGTGCTCGGTGCCGTCGAATAAGGCCCGACTCCGAGGGCCCGACTCCGATAGAGCCGACTCCGATAGAGCCGACTCCGATTGTGCAACGCGTTGCCCTCCTATGACGGGGATAAAACGTTGCACCGCTGGGGCGTCGAGTAGCCTGGGCGCGCCCGCCTCCACCGGGCACCCGCGACATGGCAGCGACCACTGACGCCGTCTTCGCTTTTCTCATCGCGGCCGCGATCGCCTGGCTGCTGGTTCCCTACGCCGAGCGGCTCGCCTTTCGCATCGGCGCGATTGATATGCCGAAGGAGCGCGGGCTGCACGATAAGCCGATGCCGCGGCTCTCCGGGCTGGCGATCTTCGCCGGGATCGAGGTGGCGGGTTGGATCTGGCTGCCCAGCGACGGCGAGAGCCGTTCGATTCTGCTCGGCGCCGCCGCGATCGCCGCGGTCGGGGTGATCGACGACGTGCGCGGCCTGCCGGCCTTGCCGAAGTTCCTCGGCCAGATCGGGGCGGCGCTGATCCCGGTTCTCGCCGGGGTCCGCGTCGACAACCTCACCCTGCCCTTCGTCGGCGGCTTTGAACTCGGCTGGCTCGCCTATCCACTGACTGTGCTCGGCATCGTCGCCGTGGTCAACGTGATCAACTTCATCGACGGGGTCGACGGCCTCGCCGCCGGCGTCTGCACGATCGCGGCGATCTCGCTGGCGGTGATCGCGCTCTCGCTGGAGCGCAACTCGGCCGGCGTGCTGGCGGCGCTCACCGCAGGCGGCGCGCTTGGCTTCCTCCGCCACGGCTTCCCGCCCGCCTCGAGCTTCATGGGCGACACCGGCTCCAACCTGCTCGGCTACCTGCTGGCGACCGCCTCGGTGCAGGGAGCGCTGAAGACCAACGCGGTCGTCGCCCTCGTCTTCCCGCTGGTCGTGCTCGCGGTGCCGATCCTCGACACCGGCTTTGTCGTCGCCAAGCGGCTCAAGTACCGCCAGCCGATCTACCAGGCCGACACCTGGCACTTCCACCACCGCATGGCCAACATCGGCTTCTCGCAGCGGCGTACCCTTGCCTACCTCTACGGCTGGACCCTGGCCCTGGCAGCGCTCGCCCTTGCCCTGCGCTTCGTCCCCTACAGCGACAACCACGGTCACTTCAACGCGCTCTGGACCGCGGTGATGGTCGCCTTCGGCCTGCTCGCCGTCGCCACCAGCGTCTACCTCGTCTACGTGCTCGAGATCCTCAAGCTGCGCCGCGGCAGGCTTAATCCAGAAACGGGCGAGATCGAAGCGATAACGCTGGAGGAAGCGGAGGAGAGTCGGCGCGAGACTTAGTAACAGGTTGTAACAAGCCTCACGAACTGGCTCTAGAAAGCGGATCGTCGGCCCTTTCGGATATAGTCGCTTGTCCGCCCGCCCTCACAGAGACGGGCGAATTTTATGTCTCCTCCCAAGTACGTCGACCTTTTGGTCCTTGCCGCCGCCCTCGCCGTGTTTTTGCTCGGCGGCCTGCCGATGCTCGGATTTGCCGCCGGTGCGGGGGTTTGGCTCGTTCAGCGCGGCATCCAGATCCTCGCCGAGCGCCTAGCCAATAAGGAACTGGCCGCCGGCAACCGCCAGCGGGCGATGGCAACGGTGGGCGTCTCGACCCTCGGCCGTGTCGGGTTGATGGCGGTAGCGGTGCTGCTCGCCGGGCTGGTCGAACGCGAGGCCGGTCTGGCTTCAGCGATCCTCGTCCTCGTCCTATTTACCGTCTCCCTTGCCGCTCAGGGGATCGCTCATCTCTTCGACGAAGGACCGCAGGTGGGCAAGGCATGAGCACCAAGGCCAAGGTCTTCACTGGGCTCGGCGTCTACTTCGCGATCGCGATCCTGATGCTGCTGATCTTCGGCAGCAGCGGTAAAAACGAGGCCTTCCAGCCCCAGAACGAGTTCAAGCTCGAACCGTGGGTCTCGATCCACCTCGCCGGGATCGACCTCAGCATCAATAAGGCGGTGCTCTACCTGGTGCTGGCCAGCGCCCTGACGATTTCCGTCATGGTCTGGATCTCGCGCCGCATGCACCAGAAACCGAACCGCGTGCAGGCGGCGATCGAGGTCGCCTACGACCTGACTAAGAACAACATCACCGGCGGCAACCTCGATACGGCGGCAGCGACGCGCTGGTTCCCCTTCCTCGCCGCCCTCTTCTTCTGGATCTGGTTCTCCAACATGATCGGCTTCCTGCCGCTGCCGACCAACACAGAGCACGAGTTCAGCGTCTTCGGCCTCAGCATCCCCTCCTTCGCGATCTACGCGGCAACGGCCAACCTCTCGATTCCGCTGGTCCTGACCCTGGTCGTCTGGATCTCCTACCACGTCGAAGGGATCCGGACCAAGGGCCTCGTCAAGTACCTCGCCAGCTGGCTGCCGCCTGGCCTGGAGGAGATGAGCCCGATCGGCAAGGGCTTCATCTTCGTGATCGAGGCGATCTCCCACTTCGCCCGCCTGATCTCGCTCTCGGTGCGGCTCTTTGCCAACATGCTTGCCGGCCACCTGCTGCTGCTCTTCATGGGCGGCGGGCTGGCAGTGCTGCTCGGCATCGCCGCGCTCGGCGCCCTCACCTTCCCGCTGGCTTTCTTCTTCTTCATCCTCGAGGTCGGCCTTATCGCCACCCTGCAGGCATTTATCTTCTCGACCCTTACCGCTATCTACCTCGGCGGAGCCACCTCCGCCAGCCATTAGAAAAGGAGCGCTACCTCAAATGGACCTGTCCCCAGTTGCCGCCGCGATCTCTGACGAAGGGATCGAAGCCGCCGGCAAGGCGATCGCCCTCGGCGTCGGAGCCGGCCTTGGTTCGATCGGCGCCGGTATCGGCATCGGCATCATCTTCGGCAAGGAGATCGAGTCGGTCGCCCGTCAGCCCGAGATGAAAGACGAGTTGCAGAGCATCCGCTGGCTCGGCTTCGCGCTTACCGAGGCCGTGGCCTTCTACACCTTCATCTTCGGCCTGATCGCCTTCTTCCTCTAGACCGATGATCGGGGTTCTCGGCTACATATCCGCGCTTCCGTTTGCCGCTGAGAGCGGCGGCAAAGAAGGCGGCAGCTTCCTGGTCTCCCCGGGCCTCGGCCTGATGATCTGGACGCTGGTCCTCTTCCTCTTCACGATGTGGGTGTTGAGCAAGGTCGCCTTCCCGAAGATCCAGGAGGCGCTCGACAAGCGGGCCAAGGCGATCAGCGAGTCGATCGAGGCGGCCGAACGGCAGCGCAAGGAGTCCGACGAGCTGCTGGCCGAGTACCGCGAACGCCTCAACGAGGCTCGTGAGCAGGCCGACGACATCATGGCCCGCGCTCGCAAGGCGGCTGAGACGGCAGAATCGGAGGCGACCGCGGCGGGCAAGGAGAAGCGTGAGGAACTCGTCTCCGCGGCGAAGCGCGACATCGAAGCCGAGACCCGGCGCTCGCTCGACCAGATCCGCAAGGAGGTCGCCGACCTCACCGTGCTGGCGACCGAGAAGGTCACCCGCAAGGCGCTCAGCGAGGACGACCAGCGCCGCCTGGTCGAGGAGGCACTCAGCGAGGTCGATTTCACGGCGCTCTCGGGGTCGGATAACTAGTCATGCAGGAAGCGGCTCGCGTATACGCCGAGGCCCTCTTTGACGTGGCCAAGGAGAAGGGCAAGCTCGACGCGGTGCGCGACGAACTGGCCCAATTCGTCGACGCCGTCGACGGCAACCGCGAGTTGCAGGTCTTCTTTTTCAGCCCCTACTTCTCCTCAGCCGAGAAGGTGGGGGGCCTGAAGCGCGCCGTCAGCGACGCCGATGCGGAGCTGATCAACTTCCTCGAGCTGCTGATCGAGAAGCAGCGGATGCCGGAGATCTTCCGCATCCGCCGCCAACTCGACGAGCTCTGGAAGCAGGAGAACCGGCGCATTGACGTGACCGTCACCAGCGCGGTCACGCTGGAGCCGTCGGTGGTCGAGAAGGTGGGCGAGGAGATCGAGCGCCAGACCGGCCAGAAGGTCGAGCTGTCCAGCCGCGTCGACGCCGAGATCCTCGGCGGCATCGTCCTGCAGGTCGGCAACAAGGTGCTCGACGCGAGCATCCGCAGTCGCTTGGAGAAACTTCGAAAGAGCGTCGCTCAAGCGGCGTAAGGAGGCATAGAGCACCCCAATGGACATCAAGCCCGACGAGATCGCAAGCATCCTCCGCGAGAGGATCGAGGGACTGGACACGGAATCCGCTGACCTTGCCGAGGTCGGCACCGTGCTCTCCGTCGCCGACGGCATCGCCCGCATCCACGGCCTCGACAACTGCATGGCGCTGGAGATGCTCGACCTGCCGCACGGCGTCACCGGCCTCGCGCTCAACCTCGAGGAGGACAACGTCGCCTGCGTGCTCTTCGGCGAGTGGGACCAGATCAAGGAGGGCGACACCGTCCGCCGCACCGGCGAGGTCATGTCGATCCCGGTCGGCGAGAAGCTGATCGGCCGCGTCGTCAACCCGCTGGGCGAGCCG
>Ga0070679_100001297_pt1 | contig 22069 bp, 18 predicted proteins | sample KBSC63BmetaG_FD_65652 | JGI IMG/M metagenome (GOLD analysis project Ga0070679, IMG submission 65652) | Corn rhizosphere microbial communities from Kellogg Biological Station, Michigan, USA - KBS C6-3B metaG | ecosystem: Host-associated > Plants > Roots > Rhizosphere | place: USA: Michigan... | reverse complement strand
ACACTCCCGGGTGTGCTCGTGTCAGACTGCCGGCGATCTCTTCAACGCCACGTTTCGCCTGATCGAGCGTGACGCCTGAGGCGAGGCGACCGACGAAAAATGTGTTGTAGCTGTTGCCGCGACTCTTTGCGACGGCGGGAGTGATCCAGTATGGCGAGAAGACATCGGCAGGCTCGCCGCCGACGCCAGGCAAGGGAAATGCAAATCCCGCGGGCATGATCCCAACTATCGTTGTCGAGACTCCGTTGATGCCGATTGTTTGCCCAATGATGGAAGAGTCGGCGCCGAACCGGTGTCGCCAGAACGCATCGCTCAACACGGCCACACTCGGCGCGCCGACGGCGTCGTCTCCAGGGAGGAACGCACGACCGCGCGCGGCGTTCACGCGCAGCACCTTGAACAGCGACGCCGACGCAGCCGCAGCGGACACGCGTTCCGGCTCGCCGTGGCCCGTGATCGAGAACGTCGTGTTTTCGTAGATCGCGACATTCTCGAAGACGCGGCCTTCGAGCCGCTGAAAGTCCGCGTATTCCGGCGCCGAGATCACGCCAAAATTGCCACCGCCGAATTGCGGCAACTCTTCCCCGACGAGCACGAGCCGGTTCGGGTCTGGAAAGGGCAGCGGCCGGAAAAGCACGGCGTCGACGACGCTGAAGATCGACGTGTTGGCGCCGATGCCGAGCGCGAAGCACAGTACAGCCGCGATGCCGAGCGATGGTGTGCGTCGAAGCTGACGGAAGGCGAGCCGCACGTCGGCGGCGAGAACGTGAAACGCTTCGCTCATGGCTCGTTCTCTTTCCCACTGTGAATCGATGGTTGTGCAGCGCTCGCGGACGAGAGTGAAATCACCGAATCGTCGTTCCGCTTCGGCGCGCGCGGTTGCGGGGTCCATGCCCGCCGCGATGTACTCGTCATACCGTGCCTCGAGATGGAACCGCAGCTCGTCGTCGAGGTCGCGCGACGGGTCGCGTCCCCAAAAATGGAAGTACCGGCTCCAGCCCTTCGACGCGCGCATGGTTCAGCCAGCCCACGACGGCTCGTCGGTGGACGTTAAGACTTTGCTCACAGCGCCGGAGAACACGGACCAGGTCGAGGTGGCGGCGCGCAGCTGTTGCTTGCCGCGCGGGGTGAGTGCGTAGTATCTGGCGCGGCGATTGTTCTCGGAGAGTCCCCAGTCGGAGCTGATCCACCCGCGCTTCTCGAGCCGATGCAGGGCGGGGTAGAGCGATCCTTCTTCGACGCGCAGCACGTCGCCGGTGACTTGCTGAATCCACCGCGCGATGCCGTAGCCGTGCGTGGAGCCCCAGCTGAGTGTTTTGAGAATCAGCAAGTCGAGCGTGCCTTGCAGGAGCTCGACGGTGTCATTGGCCATGGTTGCCCCCTAGAGCGTCTTTGGGAAGATAGGAGCGACCCATAGAACGTCAATGGAAAGGTGGAGGTCTCAGGATGATTGGTCGCAGGATGATCGGCGTAACATCCTCCGACCTATCATCCTGAGATCCTCCAAACGTGGTCGATGACGCGCTCGCGATTCGTCCGCGCAACTCCAGATCAGCAACCAACATCGGACGCCGCGTCCCATTTTCGAACACTCCACACTACCCGAACAAACTGCACACAATTCCCTAAGTAACTTTCCGCGAACGACATGCGTACTACTGAATGAGGGCACGGCTCTTCCATAAGGCAAACCCTTCGTGAAGTCGCTGTGTCTCAGTAAATCAAGGGGCTTGGGAGCGGTGAGTATCGAGGCGATGACGCCTCCGACCCACGACTCCGAGCAGCCAAGCCCCACGCTCAACACCTCAAGTACCGTCGGTTGGTCATGTCTCCCGTGTCGTTCCTCGTCGATCCCTACGCCGATACGCTCGAGTTGCCGGTCTCCGGCGACATCGGTCCCGTATCCGCTGCCTGGGAGCACGAGCAAGTCGTCAAACACCTCGGCGCGCATTTCCAGATCGTCCGCGAGATTGGTCGCGGCGGAATGGGCGTCGTGTTCCTTGCGCGCGATATCGCGCTGCATCGCTTGGTGGCCATCAAGGTTCTCCGCTACGAGTTCACTTCGTCCGAAGAGCATCGCGAGCGCTTCCGTCGCGAAGCGCGCATGACCGCGCGTCTGAACCACCCGAGCATCGTTCCCGTGCATTCGTTCGGCGAAGTGGAAGCCGAGAATCCGCATGGTGCGCCGCTCGTCTACATCGTGATGAAGTACGTGCACGGCGAATCGCTCGCCGAGCGGATGCGCCGCGAAAAGACGGTGCCCGCGGCGGAAGTGCAGCGCATTCTTCGCGACCTCGCGCTCGCGCTCGATTCGGCGCATCGCGACGGCGTCGTGCATCGCGATCTCAAGGCGGAGAACATTCTGCTCGAGCGCGGAAGCGGCCGTGCGTTGCTGACGGATTTCGGCGTCGCGCTGCAGCGATCACTCGATCCGGTGCGCGCGGATTCGTCGCGCGCATTCGGCACGCCGCACTACATGTCGCCGGAGCAAGCGGCCGGCGAGCTCGACATCGATGGACGCAGTGATCTGTACTCCATCGGCGTGCTGGGCTACTACATGCTGACGGGATCACTCCCGTTCGACGGCGCGAGTTTCGAGGCGCTTGCCGCCAAGCACATCGCCGAGAACCCTGCGGCCTTGCCGTCCGAGGTGCCGGCTGCCTTGCGCGGTGCAATCGAGCGCTGCCTCCTGAAGCAGCGTGAGGAGCGCTTCCGCACGGGTCGCGAGCTCGCCGACGTGTTGGCAGCGGCGCCGGTTCGCCGGCGCTGGTTCAGCAGCAAACGCTCCGTTGCCGCATCCGCATTGGTCCGCGGACGAATCGTCGCCGAGCTGGCGCTGTTCGCGGCGGCAATGAGAGCTGTGTTTCGCTGGACGATGATCTAAGAGTTGTTTGTTGTTTGGGGGCTCGGGGGAGCCGAAGGGGGTCGCGATTCGTCGCGGCCCCTTTCATTTGTGGTTCAGACGGCACACAATCGCTGATCGGCAGACGCGTCTAAGTTCACGATCTGGACATTTTTCAGCCGTGATCACGGAGAATGGAATGACGAAATCGTTCGGCGCATTCGCGCGCCGCATGGCGCTCAGCGCCCTGGTGTTCGCCGCGAGCGCGAGCCTGGCGAGCGCTCAAGCACGGTCGACGACGGTCATCCTCGTGCGCCATGCCGAAAAAGCCGCCGAGCCTGCGGACGATCCGCCGCTCACACCTGTCGGTGAAACGCGAGCGCGCGATCTCTGGAATGCGATCAAAGATGCGGGCGTGACCGCGGTAATCACGACGCAGTACGCGCGAACGCGAGCCACCGCGGCGCCGACGGCAACGAATGCGCATGTCGCACCTGAAGTCGTCGCCACATCGGGTGCGAGCCACGTACAGGATGTCGCAAACGCGGTGAAAAGGCATGCCGGACAAACCGTGCTTGTCGTCGGGCATTCGAACACCGTCCCGGCGATCGTCGAAGCGTTGGGCGCGCCGCGCCCGGCCGCAATCTGCGATCCGGAGTACGACAATTTGTACGTCGTGACCATCGCTCCCGACGGAAAGGCGAGTCTCGTGCGCGCAAAGTTTGGGGCGCGAACACCCGCGGATGCGTCCTGCGCGGCAATGCGTTGAACCGATCGGTTGACCCATTCGAGAATGCTTGTAGCGATCACCGGCGCCAATGGGTTCATCGGCAGAAATCTGACGCGTCATTTCGAGCGTGAAGGTTGGACGGTCCAGTCGATCGTTCGCCGCGATTTCGAGCGGGATTTTTTCGATCGCAAGCTGTTCAAGGCGGACGTCGTGGTGCATGCGGCCGGCGCAACGCGTGCTCCAACGCGAAGCAAGCTTGTTGCGTCCAACGTGCTCCTCACCGCTCGCGTCCTCGACGCGGCCCGGCGCGGAAAAGTCGGCCGTTTGATCTTCATTTCGTCTCAAGCGGCCGCGGGTCCGTCGACTTCTGCAGACCGTCCAGTCTCCGAGGATGCCAACCCCGCACCCGTGGAGTCGTACGGCCGAAGTAAGCTCCACGCCGAGCAACTCATTCGCGAAGCGACTGACGTGCCGTCCGTGATCTTGCGTCCCGCCGCGGTTTACGGTCCGTACGATCGCGACTTCATCTCGATGTTTCGGTTGGCCCGGCGCGGCCTCGCCATGCATCCCGCGAACCGAGATCAATGGATCTCGATCGTGCACGTCGACGATCTGGCGCGAAGCGTGCTCCTGGCGTCGACTCGTCGGGAGGCGATCGGCGGGACGTTCTTCGTCGCGAACGATCGACCGATGCAGTGGCGCGACCTGTTTCACGAAGCGGCGCTGGTCACAGGGCGACAGATTCGCACCGACATAGAGGTTCCGGCGTGGCTCGTGCGCGCCGGCGCTCTTGCGGGCGATGTCGTCGCTCGAATCACCGGCCGCGCAGGACTGCTCACGAGTGGCAAAGTCGCGCTGACCCAACCGCCGTACTGGGTCTGCTCGGCAGAACGAATTCGGCGAACGCTCGGGTTTGCGCCGCTGACGAACCTGCAGGATGGTCTCGCCGAGACCTATCGCTGGTATCTCGCACAGGGGTGGCTTTGATCTGATGGTTCGTCTCTGGTTCTTGTTGACGATCGCAGTCGCCGCCGCGGCAAAGGGCCAAGCAACGCCTTCGGTGCCTCCCAGCGCGCAGATCTATCGCGATATTGCTCGGCTCGGCGCGCTTGGCCTCATCGATACACTCCTGGTTGGATCGAAGCCGTACAGCGAGCGAGAGATCACGCGGCTTCTTGGCGAGGCGCAAACGAACCTGAGTCGCAATCCCGCCGCCGCGGAGTGGGCAACGCGAATCATTCAGACAGATCTCGCGCGCTACGGCGCGCACGTGAATCGCCCGTTCGATGCAGCCAGCGTCGAAGCCACGATGCTCGACAGTCCATTCAGCGCTGCGCCGTCCGACCAGAATGGGACGATCGACGCCGCTATCAACCCACTGGCGGCAAATCGTAGCGGGCGACCGCTGGCTGACGGAAACACACTCGCGCTCGCGTCGATCCACTCGGCGACGATCGGGCCGTGGATTGCCGCGTCGATCTCGCCTCGACTCTCGTTGCTCGATGCGCGTGGGGGAAACTCGTCGGCGCTGTTCGCGCTTCAGTCAGGCGAGATCAACGCGCTGATCGCCGGACTATCGATCGAGGCGGGACGAACGTACGCGGCGTTCGGCCCGTCACCCACGGGAGGTCTACTACTTTCTCCTGGAGGGCCGCCGCTCGATATGGTTCGGATCTCGAACGACCGGCCATGGAGGGTGCCGCTCTTCTCCCGCGTGTTCGGTCCGGTGTACGGCGCACTACTGGTCGCCGACCTGGGAACACGAACCATCCATCCGCACTCGAAGCTCGCGGCGTATCACCTCGCGATGCTGCCCCATCCGCAGTTCGAGCTCGGCGTGGAAGTGATCGACGCGATGGGCGGCCGCGGCGGTCAGGCAGCCAGCTTCGGCGATCGCGTTCTGGACGCGATCCCGGTGATCGACGCGCTTCGAACAGGGTCGGATTTTCAGTTCTCGAACAAAATGGCGGGAGTGGATTTCCACTGGCGCATGCCGCGGTGGAGCGGTTTCGAGCTCTATCTCGAGGCCGGCTTTGACGACGTCGACTCACGGCGATGGCGGAGCGTGTTCCTCGAGGATGGAGGCTATCTCGCCGGCATTTCAGTGTCGTGTCTCTTTTCGTGCGGAGCGTTCGCGATCCGAGCCGAGTATCATCAGACAGGCATTCGGTACTACACACAGCTCGACTATCCGATCGCCGTGCGTGGTCAGCTGCTCGGCGATCCACTCGGTCCACGAGGCAACGGCGCGTATCTCACGGTCGACGACGATCGTGGCAAGGGCGGACGCCTTTCACTCCAGGGTGCATTCGAGATCAGGAGCGGGAACACCTACGGCTCGCAAGCGACAGGACCAACGTCGGCAGGATTTCATTTCGTGCAGATTGCTCGAAGGCCAGGAGAAAAGCGTTGGCGCGGAATGGCATCCTGGACGGCGTCGGAGCTGACGCGTGTTGCTCCGAGCCTGAGTGTCGGGCTCGAACGCACGTCGAACTTCAACTTTGTTGATGGCGCGAATCGCACCAATGCGATTGCGCAACTCGGACTCATCGTATGGCCGTGACTGTGGCGCCGCGGTTGGTCGCGTTCACCGTCGACCTCGAGCAGGATTGCCCACCGTTTCTCTCCGGCTTTCGAGGAATGGAGCAGGGCTTCCCGGCGCTCGCAGATCTCCTCGATCGCCTGCGAGTACCGGCGACGTTCTTCACCACCGGCGACGTCGCGACACGTTTTCCAAGTGCCGTGCGTCGCCTCATCGCCGACGGTCATGAGCTCGGCTGTCACGGCATGACCCACACCGCGTTCACGTCACTCGATGCGGCGGCGGCGCGATCCGAGATCGAGGACTCGGCGCGCATACTGCGCACGTTTGCCCCAGTGACCTCGTTTCGCGCGCCGTATCTCCGATTTCCCGCGAAGTATGTCGCCATTCTCGAGGGGAATGGATTCGAGCTCGACTCGTCGCAAGCGACGTACAAGCTCGAGTACTATCGCACACGTCGGCCGACTCGATTGCGACGAGTGCCCGCGTCCGTGACGTCGTCGGTGCTGCGGCTCCCGCGTGTCGTGCGAAGGGCCTACCTGTCGGCGCTTTCGAATCCAGTGATTCTTTTCGTCCATCCCTGGGAGTTCGTGGACCTGCGACGAGAGCGACTACGTATCGATTGTCGCTTCAAGACAGGCGACATCGCGCTACGGTGCATCGAAGACGTTCTGATGTCGTATCGCCGCCAAGGTGCGCGCTTCGTTCGCATGCGTGAGCTCGCCGATCATCGCGCGTAGAGCGAGATCGCTTCCTTATAGAGCGCCACATGAGCTCTGACAACTCGCGGCCAAGCGTACGGCGCGATGTTCGCGAGATTGTGCCTCGCGATCGATTCGCGCTTCGCCGGATCGCGGACGAGGTGAGCCACACAGGCGGCGAGATCGTCATCGGAGCTCGCCAGGAGACCATTGACGTTGTGCTCGAGCATCTCCGACACACCGGAGGCGCGCATCGCGACGACTGGAAGTCCGACGCAGCGCGCCTCGAGCGCCGCCAAGCCGAACGACTCACGAATCGTCGGCAGCACGAAGATGTCAGTATCGGCCATCAGACCGCGAATCTCACGACGCGAGCGGCGTCCGAGTAGCTCGACCTGATTGGCCAAACCAGCCCGCGCGACGGCGCGCTCGACGCCTGCGCGGAGAGGACCGTCGCCGACGATCCGCAACGAAACACGATGCTCACGATCGAGGAGAGCACGGAGACGTCGCATCATGTGCACCAACGTGAGCGGCCGCTTTTTCGGGTTGAGCCGCATCACACTGAGCAGTCGCGTGCCGCTCTCAACGCGTCTCAACCGCCGGCCGGTCGATCGCCAGAAGTCAGCGTCGATGCCATTGGAGAGAATTCGCATTGGTTTGCCAAACGCGATCGGCTGCACATCATTCGCGACGCGTTCGCTCACAGCAGAGAAGCATGCACGCCACTTCGAAGTGCCGAGCAAATTTCCTGTGAGGCGCGCGAGAAGGCGCGTCTGCGGGACGACCGAGTGAAATGTGACGACCAGCGGAATGCTACAGCGCGCCGCCACTCGCGCGCCGCCGAGTGCGGCGGGCGACACGATGCTGACGTGCGTGTGGACGACGTCGGGTTGTTCAGCGGCGAGCGCTGTGCCCAACGCGCGAACGCCAGCCGGGGTGATCAGAAATCCGAAATGCGGCGCGAGTGGCGCTCGGACCCGAACGACCCGGACACCGTCAACGACCGACGGTCCGGGCGTTGGCGTGACCACGACAACGTCGTGACCCGCGGCCGCGAGTTGCGCCGCGAGATCGTGAAGGTGCAACTCGATGCCGCCAATGCGCGGATGGTACCAATCGCAGACGAGCGCGACTTTCACCGCATCGACGGCATTTGCACGGCAGACTCGGACACCAAAGCGAGATCGCGCGCCACTTTCTCGAAGACTTCAAGAACGCGATCGACCTGCTCGGGTGAGTGCTCGGCGGACATGGACACGCGTATGCGACAGGCGTTGGCCGGAACCGCCGGCGGTACGATCGGATGCGTGAAAATGCCGTTGTCGAACAGTGCGCGCCATACGGTGAGCGACAGCAGCATGTCACCGATCAGGACGGGAATGACTGGCGTCTGCGTGCGTCCGATGTCGAAGCCAATCGAGCGGAGCCCGGCGGCGACACGTCGCGTGTTGGCCCAGAGCTGCTCCCGCCGCTCCGGTTCACTGATCAGCACATCGAGCGCCGCCAACGCGCCGGCGACTGAAGCCGGCGGCATGCTCGCGGTGAAGATCAGTGCGCGGCTATGATGCCGAAGATAATTGACGACGTCCGAGCGACCGGCGACGACGCCACCGACCGAGGCGAGCGACTTGGAGAACGTCGCGAGCACCAAATCGACTTGCGGCCCAAGACCAAAATGACTGGCTGTTCCGGCGCCGTCCGGTCCCAGGACGCCCAGCGCGTGCGCTTCGTCGACGAGCAGTGCAGCACCGTGCTCTTTGCTGATTGCGACGAGCCGGGGTAGGTCGGCGATGCTGCCTTCCATCGAGAAAACACCGTCTGTGGCGACAAGCTTTCCTGCCCGGCTGGGCACGCGCGCAAGTTGGCGTGAAAGTCCGTCGAAGTCCTCGTGCGCATAGCGATGCACCTCGCCAATCCCGAGGTGCGCGCCATCGACGAGTGACGCATGATCCAGCCGGTCGAGAAAGACGTGATCGCCGCGGCCGATGAGCGGCGCCAACGCGCCAAGACTCGCCTGATAGCCGGTCGTGAAGACGAGTGCTGCTTCCTTATGGAAGAAGTCCGCGAGACGGGCTTCGAGCTCGTAATGGAGATCGAGCGTGCCGTTCAGAAAGCGACTCCCCGTCGACCCGACGCCGTATCTGACTGCCGCGCAATGTGTCGCCTCGAGGACGCGCGGATGGTGTGTCAGCCCCAGATAGTTGTTGGAGCCGACCATGATCTTCCACTCATCATCGATGCGTGCCTCGGTCGCCGTCGTCTCCTGGATGGGCGTGAAGTACGGATAGACACCCATCGCCTTGACGTCGTCGGCGAGAGTATAGCCACGGCATTTGTCGAGAATGCTCATCGCGTCTTGCTCCACGTTTCGTCACGACGTCGATGAGGCGATCGGGCGATCGTAGATCCGCCAACGACGGTATGCCTTGGCGCCGAGCGACACGAGCGGCCGATTCATTCTGTCGTTGTCCTCGAGAATCCATGACGCCTCGCCGCCGATGCCACCCCAGTCCTTCGCTCGGCGAATCACCTCGTGCATGAACAGCGCAAAGATTCCTCTATTCCGGTATTCCGGCTTCGCGCCGAGGATCATGCAGCGGCCAGTGCGCAGCTGCCGCTTGGCGCGGAGGATCTTGAACAGACCCGTCGGCAGCAATCGGCCGTTGCCGATCTCTTTGTAGGCTCGATGAAAGTCGGGAAGAATGACCATGACGCCGGCTGGCTCGCCGTCCACCTCCGCCATGAATGAGAACTGAGGAAAGACGATGTATTTCAAGATCTTTGCTTCATGGAGGAAGCTGTCGTGCGACATCGGAAAGAAGCCCCAATTCTTTTCCCAAGCGGCGTTGTAGATCTTCCAACAGCGCTCGACTTCATCATCGAAGTGCTTCAGGTCGAGCGGGCGAAACACGAGCGCCTTGTGCTGCAACGCTCGTTCGGCGTGTAGCCGGTACCGCTCCGGCAATTCGAGGGCCGCGGGGCCCGACATCGGGAGATAGTAAGCGAGCAGATCCTTGGCTTTCGCGAAGCCGACCGACTCGAGCAGCGCAGGATACTGGCGCGGATTCCACGTCGTCATGATCATGGGATGCTCCTCGAATCCATCGACGAGCAGTCCACATTCATGATTGGTGGATGGGTTCATCGGGCCGCGCATGGTGTCGAGCGCGCGCGGGCGAAGCCACGACTCGGCGGCATCGAAGAGCGCGCGCGCCGCCTCGGGGTCGTCGCGACACTCGAAGAAGCCAAAGAATCCGACGCGATCGTCATGAAACTCGTTGTGAGCGCGATTCTCGATCGCCGCGACGCGGCCCACCAGTTGCCCGTTGCGCGCCGCAAGAAACAGCTCACGATCGGCGGCACGGTAGAATGGATTGCCTTTTATGTCGAGCGCATCGTGAACCGCGATGCGGAGTGGTGGTACCCACTCGGGATGATCATGGCGATTGTAGATCTTCCAAGGCAGATCGACGAACCGGCGCAGATCGCGTGAGGAACGGACGGGGATGATTTCGATGGACACGGGGGCGACTGTAACCCATGACGACGTGGGACCGCATGAGCGCAGCGGGCAAGTTCTCCGCGAACCTCGTGCCGTCTCGCTCGCCTGGCTCGCAGTTTATCTGATTGCGTCAGGAATCTTTCTGGCGGCGGGCGGTCACGAACGCCTCGCCACGCTGCATGGCGTGGGGATTCTTGTCATTCTGTGGTCGGGCGGTGCCCGGGGCGCCGGAGCGCGTGCGGTCGGCGACCTTCTGCCGCTATTCGTCGCGCCCCTTCTATATGGAGAGATCCCCCAGCTCATCGCCGTCGTCGGGACGAACTATCACGATTCGCTCGTGCAGGGGTGGGAGGGGGCGCTCTTCAGTACGCAGCCCGCGCGGACGTTCGCCGGCGCAGTGCCGCTGCAGTGGCTCAGCGAATTGCTTCACGCGGGATACCTCTCGTACTACGTCGCCATCTTCGCACCTCCACTGCTGCTCTACGTGCGCGGAGAGCGTCGCGCGTTCGGGCAGACGGTTCTGGCACTCACGGTGATCTTCACGTCGAGTTGGGTACTGTTTGTGCTGATGCCGGTCGAGGGCCCTCGCTATTTGTGGGGCGCTCCGACGGGTGTTCCTGACGGGCTGATGCGTCGGCTGGCGGTGCAGGTTCTCGCCGCAGGCTCGTCGCGTGGTGCTGCGTTTCCGTCGTCACACATGGCGGTGATGGTCGGGCAGACACTGATGGCATTCCGCTGGCAGCCGCGCGTCGGCTGGCTATTGGCGGTGGTCTCAGTGCTGGTCGGCCTCGGCGCGGTGTACGGCGGGTTTCACTACGCGACGGATATGCTGGCGGGCGCGATACTGGGCAGCCTTTGCGCGACCGCCGTGTTGCGATTTGCTCGTGCCGACGAAGGACGCAGCCGCTAGGGCGCTCTCCGTACCAAATCACTTCTTAGCAATCTCTTAGATGTTCGGACGAGCTCGGCGTCTTCTCCTGATCCTCGCTGGTCTTTCAACTCCCGCGGTGGCCGGCGCGCAGGTGCCGCCCATTCCCGGGAACCTGCCATCGCCCGCGCAAGCGCAGCTGATGCTGCAGACCAATCCGGCGCTGGTTCTGCGCCTCCAGCAGATGATGCTGCAGAGCGGACTGTCCCCGGACGAGATTCGCGCGCGACTGCGGGCGCAGGGGTATCCAGAAAACTTTCTCGACAAGTACATGCCGGGAGCGAAGGCTGGCGCTGACTCGCTCTCGATTCCCGGAGAAGACATTTTCTCGGCGGTTCGAGCGCTCGGGATCTCGGACACCCTGGTCGTCGACTCGTTGAGCAACTTCGCCAACAGTCGCCGAATGAAGCAGGTGCGCAGCGACTCGGCATTTTTCGACACGCTGCAGAAGACCATGCGTACGGACACGATAGCAGCGGCCGCTATCCGCTCGCTGCTAAAGTCGCGCGAGCTCCAGCGCGACCAGATCGACAGCGGGTACAACGTGTTCGGTCTGAACTTGTTCGACGCCGAGACATCGCAGTTCGATGCGAGCGGCGCGGCCGGCGCCGATCCGAACTACCGATTCGGAATGGGCGATCGTCTCGTACTGTTTCTCACGGGCGATGTCGAGAAATCGTATCAGCTCACGGTGAACGGACAGGGATTTGTCGTCATCCAGGACGTCGGCGAAGTCGAAGTCGCCGGAAAAACGCGATCGCAGCTCGAAGATTTGCTCTACGCGCGATTGAGTCGCGTGTACTCGGGCATCTCTCGTTCGCCGAACGCGCGGACGCGTTTCTTCATCGACGTCGGCCAGATGGGGGCGAACCAGATCTTCGTTCACGGCGACGTCAAACATCCGGGCAGCTACCGGATCTCTCGCGCCGGAACGGTCATGACAGCGCTCTACAAGGCTGGCGGACCGACATCGAATGGGTCGATGCGCAGCATCGAAGTGCGGCGCGGAGGCGAGCTCGTCGCTTCGCTCGACGTGTACGACTACATCGTTCGCGGCGACGGAAGCAACGACGTTCGCCTGGAGAACGGCGATATCATCTTCATTCCTCCGCGGGGTCCGCAGGTGCGTGTCGCGGGCGCCGTCTTACGGCCGGCGATGTATGAAGCGAAAGGCAACGAGACCGTCGGCGCGACCATTCGCGCCGCCGGCGGTTTTGCGGCCGCGGCGGACCGTCGGCGCGTCCAGGTGGACAGAATCGTTCCGCCCAATGAGCGAACGACGGCAGGTCGCGATCGAACTCTAATGGATGTGGCCGCCGATTCGATCGACACGACGCCGGTTCGCGGCGGCGATGTCATTCGCGTTCTCGAGGTATCGAGGCGTGTGACGAGGCGCGTGTTCGTGCGCGGCGATGTCTGGAGCCCGGGTCCAATCGGCTTCACCGACAACATGACGCTGTACGACGCGTTCCGGCGCGTGGGCGGCCTCAGGCCAGACGCATTCCTCGGGGACGTGCTCATCACACGTCTGAATGCCGACTCGACGCTCTCGATGCTCCGAACCGCCGTCATGGATACGACAGGACGACCGGTTGCCAACATGCATCTGGCCGATGGCGACGACGTCACCGTGTTCTCCACGACGGACATGCGCCCGAAGCGCTTCATCACCGTCGGCGGCGCTGTGAAAAAGCCGGGCGTTCCGATTCCATATCGCGACGGAATGACACTGCGCGATGCGGTTCTGCTCGCGGGCGGCCTTCAGGAAGGTGCTCTGCTCACGGAGGCGGAGATTGCGCGTCTCCCTGAAACCCGAGCGGCGGGCGCCACTGCCGTAACAAGCACGGTCGCGCTCGATTCAAGTTATCTCTTCGATCGAGGTGCGGACGGGAAAGTGCTCCTCGCGCCGGGACTCGTCGTTCCGTCGGTGCCCGCACCGGCGGTCGAGCTGAAGCCGTACGACGCCGTCATGATCAAGTGGCAGCCAGATTGGCAGTTGCAGCAGATGGTTTCCGTCATGGGAGAAGTGAAATACCCGTCCGAGTATGCGCTGATCACGAAAACAGAACGCCTATCCGACGTGCTCAAGCGCGCCGGTGGGCTGACTGCAACGGCGTACCCGAACGGCGTGGTCTTCTATAGAAAGAAAGGTAGCGTTGGTCGAATCGGCATCGACCTCCCGGAAGTACTCCACAACTCGACGTCGGCAGATAACCTTCAATTGGTCGACGGCGACTCGATCTTTATCCCGAGATTCAACCCAGTCGTCGTTGTCCGCGGCGCGGTAAACTCACCTGTCGGCGTTGCGTACGTCGAAGGAGCTCCGCTGAGCTATTACGTCCGATCGGCAGGCGGGGCAACCGCGGTGGGCGATCGCGACGCGGCGTACGTGACGCAGCCAAACGGCAAGGTCGAAACACGTCAGCGGCACTTCCTGTTCTTCCACAGCACGCCGAAGCCGCTCGCCGGCAGCTCGATCTTCGTTCCGACGAAAGACCCGAACGCCAAGCACGACTGGGCGTCGATCGCAACCGCCACGACAGGAATCCTCGGCTCACTCGTCGCGATCACCGCGTTGATCAGGCGCTAGGCGACGCGACGAGAAGCTCGTCCGCCGCGGCGATGACAGCGTTGACGGCGACGCCTGTCATGCAATCGAGCCGCTGGCCGCCATACTCGAATCCTAAATCGAGATAGCCGCCGCCCGGCAGCGTAGTTACGACCGACCGGGCGCGCGGGCCAATGGGTCGCCAGCGATGCACTGCGACTGGTCCCTCCAGACTGATCGTCGCTGCACCGATCAGCGCTGCGAGGTGCATCACGCCCGTGTTCACACTGATCACGAGCTGACTCGCCGCAAGCACGTCGGCGAGCTCAACGAGCGAATAGTTGCCCGCGATGCTCGTCGCCGCGCAACCAGCGCGCTCAACGAGTCCGGCGAGACGCGCGGCTCGCGTTATGTCGATTGATCCTCCGCCAATGAGAATTCTCAGCTCATGTCGCTCGCGGAGAGCACAAGCGAGCTCGACCCATCGCGTCTCGGGCCACTCTTTCACGTGACCCATGTAGCCGCCTGACCACGGATGAAATACCGCGAATCGCTCAGTCGGCAAACGAGCGCCGGTCAAAACGCCCGGGGCGTTCAGGGCCGGCGCTCTGAAACCGGTGACGCCAATCGCGGCGGCCAAGTTGTGCAGATTTTCGAATTGGTGAACTGTAGAGAGGTGGTCGACGACGTGATCGAAGCCAAAGTGCCTCGCGTGGCCCTTCACGCGAAAGCCAACGCGATAGCGAGCTCCCGAGAGTGCCGCGAGCAATGCATCGAAGCGCGGCCACGGGCCACATTCCAGCACAACGTCGAGTCGGAGGTCGCGGATCGCGCGGAGCGCCATCCACGGCGCGCTCGGGCTGATGACGACATGTTCGTCAATCGTGTCGCCGAGCAGCGGAGCCGCCGCGGCATTGTCGACGCCGGTGATCAGAACGATGGCGGCGTTGCAAAACCGATCGCGAAGCGCGGGCAGCATTCCCGAAAGCAGCAGCGTGTCGCCAATCGCCGCCGTTTTGAGAACTCCGATACGGCGAATCGTTGCCGGATCCGGGTATCGTCGCTTTGGCGCGAGCGCGAACGCCGCGATGAGCGGCGTTCCAACGATTCGATCGAGCGTTCGATGCAGAGATGTAACGCGACGCGGCATGAGTCGAACGGGAATAATTCTCGCAAACATCAACGCGAAACGGCGACGAAGCTGGGTTCGGCTGGCGCGATGGCCCAGTACTCGCATGGCGCCGGTTGCTCGTCTCGCACGCCGGGCCATCTCGCGCCGGCGAACAATCAAGGCCCAAGAACGTGACGCCGACTACCAGTAACGCACCACGTCCAGGGAAATCCGTGCGGCAAGACCGGAATCCCTCGACGGTCCTCGAGCGGGCCGCATCCATCTCGCTCGTCCGCGATGAGGTCGCTAATCAGACTGGCGAACCCTTTCTCACTTTCGATGCCGCGGTAGCGTCTCGCGGTCCAAGACGAATCAAGCGCGCACTCGACATCGTCGTGGCTTCGATTGGTCTCGTGATCGCAGCGCCGGTGATCGCGCTGATCGTCATCGCGATCCGACTCGAATCGCGCGGGCGCGCGTTCTTCCCACATCAACGACTCGGTCGCACCGGTCGGCTGTTCAACTGCTGGAAGTTTCGCTCGATGGTGCAGGATGCCGAGCGACTGCTTCATGCCGATGACGGACTTCGGCATCATTACGTGAGCAATCATTTCAAGATCCCGGAACATCTCGATCCGCGCATCACGCGCATCGGACGTTTCCTTCGCAAGACTAGCCTCGATGAGCTGCCTCAGCTGTGGAACGTGCTTCGAGGCGACATGTCGCTCGTCGGTCCTCGGCCGATCGTTCCGCTCGAATCGTCGTACTACGGCGAGGAGCTGGCGACGCTTCTCTCGGTTCGTCCCGGCTTGACCGGAGCGTGGGCGGTGCACGGACGGAACAAGCTTGGCTATCCGAGACGCGCCTCGATCGAGCTGGACTACGCGCGCACGTGGACGCTGGCCACCGACGTGAGAATTCTCGCGCGAACGCCCGCGGTCATCGTGTCGCAGACCGGCGTCCATTAGAGATCGATCGCGCCGACTGCACCGTCGACGATCGCTCGAGCTCGGTCCCAATCGCGGCGAAGCGCGAATCGGAGAAAGTGAACGGCGCGAGTCGGATAAAACCACAATCCAAATCCAACGCGCGACAGCGCGTCGTAATGCAGTCGCACCAGGCGACGGCGATTGCGATCGCGCTGGCGAATCTGAAAGGCTGTGCTCGGATCGGACCGGCCAATGCGATGCAGCACGCGGGCAGACGGCTCGTAGTGCATGTGAATGCCAGCAGTCAACAGCCGGAGCGACAGCTCCACGTCCTCGACATACGCGAAAAACGATTCGTCGAACCCGCCGACGCGACGCGCAACGTCGGCGCGGATGAGAAAACAACAGCCGCACACGAACGACGTCGGCGCCGATCGCTCACTCGAATCGACGAGCTCGTTTTCGCGGAGATGGCGGCCGAGCGCGCGCATGCGGGAGAAGACACCACCGCCGTACCACACTCGATCGGGCTCGTCGAAGTAGACGATGAGCGGCGCGACGACGGGCGCCCCCGTTCGTTCCGACGCTGCGACGAGGTTTGCGACGCACGTGGAATCGAGGACCGTGTCGTTGTTCAAAACGAGGATATAGTCCGCGTTCCGCGCCAAAGCGTGCTCGATGCCGCGATTATTTCCGCCGGCGTAGCCCAGATTCGAGCCGGTCTGCAGATATTCGATCGATGGAAATCGGGCGTGCAGCCGGGCACCAGAGCCGTCCGGCGAGCCGTTATCGATGAGCAGCACGTCGAGCGCATCGTACTGCATTGCCGCGAGCGACTCGAGGCACGAGGCAGTATCGGCCTCGTTGCACCAATTGAGAACGATCGCCGTGACTCGAGCCGTCATGCGACTCCCCCGCCAGTACCCAACGCGCGATCGAGAACTGACGCCGTTCGTTCGGCAGTGACATCCCAGTCGAAGCGATCGGCACGCAGGCGGCCGGCGCTCACGAGACGTGCGCGAAGTTCTCCATCGGACACGAGCCTCACCAACTGGCGCGCTATGTCGGCCGGATCCTTCGGATCACAGTACAGCGCGCCGTCGCCGCAGACTTCGGGCAACGACGCGACGTTCGACACAAGGCACGGACAGCCCGCCGCCATCGCCTCGAGCGCGGGGAGGCCAAAGCCTTCGTACAGAGACGGCAGCACAAGCGCCGCCGCGCCGGCGACAAACGCGCGCACCGACGCGTCGTCCGCGTCGTGAACCAAACGCACCCGCGCGCCCAGCATATTCGCGAGGCCGAGCGCGTCGTCGTCGATGGTGCGTTGCTGAAAGCTTCCAAGTAGAACGAGGTCATGGCCGGCGAGCGCCATGCGAGACATCTCGAAGGCCTTGATGAGCGCGACGAGATTCTTGTGCGGCTTCCCGCTGCCAACGAACAGCACGTATGGACGCGGATGCGGCCGCGCCGAGCCGATCGCGGCACGCCACACATGATCGACGCCGAGCAGAGCCGTCGTCGAGCGCGCCGGCTCGCCGACGTGGCGCACGAATTCCGATCGCGTGAAATCCGAATCGAAGACGATCTCCCTCGCGCGACGGCGCACGGTGCCGAACATGTATCGGGCATACGCGCCGCGTGCCGCGCCACCATAGATGTCCGGCATCGCGAGATGACAGACGTCGTGCACTGTGACCACGAGCGGAGCGCGTGAGAACACAGGCACGTTGTAGTGCGGCGACCAGAACAGCGCCGCGGATCGCGGCGTTTTGAGGGGAAGCTCCACCTGTTCGGCGATCGTATAGATATCGCTCGAGCAGGGGCGCACGAGCGCACGGGCGTTCAGTGTCCAGTCCGGCAGCGCCCGACGCGACGCGAGAAAAGTGAAGCGCCAGTCAGGCCGCCGGGCAACGACGCGCGGAACGACATTCCGAATGTACGTGCCGATGCCGGCGTGTCGAAGCATTCGAACGTCGATCACGACGTGGGGCGCCGCGCCGTTGGTTGCTACGCGATCGGCGATTGCCACAATTCAATCACCAGGCCAACGGTGAGCGCGAGCACCACTCCGAGCACAGCGCCGACGACGAGCATGACCAGCTTCTTTGGGAACGCGATGTCGTCGGGGTTCGCCATGCGCGGCGCATCGACGACCCGAACACGCTCTTGCCTGAGCGCATCCTTGAGCTCGGCGGTCTTGAGCTGTTTCTCCAAGGCAAGATAGATCGACTCGAGCACAGTTCGATCGCGAACGAGCCGCCCGTATTGCATCGCGGCCGCGGGCATCGCGTTGAGCGTGTCAGTCAGGGACGTCACGACTTGGACGGTCGTCGCGAGCTGCTGATCAAGGCTCTCGAGATACTGCGGGCCGACTTGATACAACTGACGTTCGATCTGAGCGATCCGATCCGTCATCTGCTTGTAGTCGTCGTTCGCGGTTGTGCGACGCATGCCCAGCTCAGATCGCTTGTTCTCGAGATCCACGAGCGCCTGCAACAGATCCTGAATCGCGCGATTCGTGATGAGCGTCGGGAAGGTTGCCAGTTGCCGATATGCCGCGACGTCGGAGCCGCCGCGCGAGCGCTGATCGATGACGGCGAGCATTCGCGACAGGGCGTTTCGTTCGACGCTGATTGCATCGACCTTCGTACTGATGGCGCTCAAGCGTTTGATCTGCGCCGTCGCCTGCTCTTCCGGCGAAATGAGCTTGGCTTGCTCTTCGAACGCGCGAAGCGAGCTCTCCGCAGTGCCGAGCTTGCGCGATGTCGAGTCTACTTGCGCACGAAGGCGTGTGACGGCCAGCGTGTCGTCCCCGCGCTGCGTGCGATTCGAGTACGTCGTGTACTCATCGACGATGCGTCTCACGACCTGCGCCGCGAGCGCGCGATCGGGATCCTCGAACCTCACTTCGACCAATCGCGAGCCGCCTTCTTGGCGGCCGATCACCAGCCGGCGGTCGAGGAGCTTGTGGACTTCATAGCGTGGCAGAATGCGAATCTTTATAGTCTCGGGTCCGCCGCGCCGCAGATCGGGCGATAATGTGAGCATCAGTCCGCCAACTCGCAGCGGAGCTCCCGGTTCGAGCACGGCAGGCAGTGGTCCGACGTCGTCGAGCTTCGTGCGATCGACCCGATAGCTGCCGTTGCTCGTTCGCGTGAGCGTGAGCTTTCCGTCTGCGTCGAGCGTTGGATCGACTGTCCGTGCTACCAACACACGCGCGCGGCTGGATGGGGGCGAGGTGACACGGACACCGAGCGCGAGCGTATCGATCATCGCATCGGCGATGCGGTCGCTCCGAAGCACGGCGATTTCGGTCTCGAGCTCATCGCGCGCCAAGCCAAGGAGGTTGGCCCCTGGCATCGACGACGTCTGCTCGGAAAGCGCGGATGTTAGAGGCGTTCCCTGGGACTGCGTCTCGATGCGGAGGCGCGCTTCGCTTCGGTAGCGTGGCGTCGCGAGAAACGTCCAGGTTGCGACAGCACCAAACGTGAAGGCGGCGATTCCGAGGAGCAGCCAACGTCGAGAAGCAACGCGATGGCTGAGATCGCGAAGAGAAATATCGTGTGAACCCAGCCGCCCGTTCGATCCGTTACTCCGATCGGAGTCCGGGCCCAACAGCGGCGGCGGTGGTGCCGCAGTCCTGAGATCGATCTCGCTCATCGTGGTCCGAGCGCCGTCGACACCTTGAACGACAGCGTGTTGTTCAGAAGATCTATACCGCCCGTTTTCGTCGGGCTGATGACGTAGGCCTGAAACAGATAGTCGAACCGGGCGGCGTGCGAAAAATCGACGGCGAGATTCACGCCGTTCCAGTTCACGCTGCCGCGCAAGCCCGCTGCAAGCGTAACGTCCTGCCGGCGAAACTCAGGAACAACTGCCTCGAACAGCGTCCCGTTGTCCCAGCGGATTCGATTCAGATAAACGCCGAAGTGCCACAGCGGTGTGAAGACATCGCCGGCAAGCCACTGACTCGAGGCGCCTGGACCGATCGCGGCGCCGAGGGTCTCGCCACGATTCGTGAATCCTTGCGGCACAGCTCGGCTCGTGTACGTGACTGCGACTGGTCGAAGTCTCAGTGACGGATCCGGCTCGAGATACGACGCTTCGCCCTGAAGCCGAAACATGGCCGACGGGAAGAGCGGGCGGGCCCACTGAAACCCCAGCGTGTACGCCTCGGAGTGACCGGGGTATTCGAGGAGGTCGCGAAACGAGGTCGGCTCCTCGAAATGCGCATACTCGAGATACGCCTCGAACGCCGCGGGCACGAACATCCAACGTCCGAACAGCGAAAAGATCTGGTCGCGCCGATCGTTCGATGCATGCGCGGAGGTGTCGGTGTCGGGCTGCCCGACGCGCCGGAACACATCGAGCGCGGAGCCGAGGACGCCATGGCCGCGGTCTTGCGCCGACATGACCAGCCGCGCGGCACCAAGTGTGAGTCCGCTGTCGAACGGCGCCGTCCAGGTGAATGCGAGACCGTTCAACGCGCGGTGGTTGTTCGTCGAGTCGACGTCGAAAAAGTCCGACTCGCGCAGCTGACCGAGAATCCATTGCGCGTCGAACGTGCCGTAGGGCGTGCCCAGAGGCCGCATCTGCGCGAAAGCGTGCGGAAATCCAGGAGCGTTGTTGGAAAGAAGAAGCGCGTTCTGAATGCCTGGTCCCCACCAGAGGTTTTCCGTCGCCACTCCGAACGAAACGACAGGAACATCCACGGTCAGGCTGCTCTGTCCGAGGTCGACCCGACGCAGCGGACGATCACCGAACCGCAACGGCAGATCGATAGACTCGGGCAACGGATGAAACGGGTTGGCCCATTCACTGCGTGCTGGAACCACTTGTTCCGGATACGGAATGACCTGGAACGGTTTGTTTTCCTCGGCGACTGCCGTCGGGGCGAGGATGAAGCGAAACGGACCACGGAACGCAAACACGCCCGTCGTCAATTCGCTGTTCCATCCGCGACCCGCCCACAGGGATCCCTGGTTGAGCGAATACGGAAGGCCGGAATTGCTAACGGCGCGGATTTCGGGGCTGATGATTCCCGTTCCCTCGACCACCGTCGATGCGCACGGCGTCGTGAGACGTGAGACCGATCGAATGAGAAAACCATCAGCACAGACCTTGCCACTGAGCTGGCTCAACCGTATGCGCTCTTCCGCCTCACTCGTGAGCGACACTAGAGGGATGAAGCGCAGCTGTTGCGCGTCTGCTGCGCCGGCCAGGCCTAGCATCATCAACGCGATTGCGAGCTCACGCCGTGCGCGACGAGCAGCGATCGTCGCGGTGTTGAGCATTGTCTCGACGCGACATGCCGGCGCACAACAGTACTCCCGTCTCGACCTCGGTGGGTTCATCGAGGCCGGAGGGGAAGCAGACCGATATCTGCGCGTGCTGCAGATCTCGGGGCTCGTTCCGCTCACGTCGTGGAGCATTCAACCTTTCGCGCCGACACAGGCCAAGAAGCTGCGCGCAGCCGGCGCGCACCCGTGGCGGGCGCGGTTCGATGCGGAGAACGGCGCGGCGAACGTGAGCGACGGCGCGCATCTGCTGCGACCGCAGGCGCGTCTGATCGAGAATTCAGCGTTCCCGTTCCAGGAGGGAGGTGGGCCAACATGGGCAGGCCGCGGGCTGACGGGTGATGTTCAGCTCGGTGGCTTGGGATCGTGGGGATTTCTCTATGCACAGCTAGCGCCACTGGCGTTCGCTTCGCAGAACCTGTCATTCACACTTGCACCGAACGGACAGACCGGACCTGGGCGGTTTGGTGATCCTCGTTTTCCAACGAACATCGATGCACCACAGCGGTTTGGAGACACGCGGTACTCTCGTCTGGAGACGGGAAGCTCGTCGTTCTTTGCGGATGGTGGCGGGTTCGTCTTTGGCGCAACGAACGCGCCGCAGCGGTGGGGACCGGCGCGCGAATATCCCTTAGTGCTCAGCCCGAATCCGGGTGGCTTTCCAACAGTGTTCGTCGGGACGAGCACGCCGGCGAATCTCTGGCTGTTTCGGCTGCACACACGACTCGTATACAGCCAACTCGATCAATCGGCGTACTCTCCCGTCGACACGGGTGACACGCGGCGATTCGGATCCGGGATCGTCGGAGTGATCGAACCGCGAGGGGCGCCGGGGCTCGAGATCGGCGGCACTCGGTTCATTCACGATCCATGGCCGGCGAGCGGTCTGAGTCTGTCGCTGGTCCGCCGCCCGCTCTCGAGCGGTTTCAACTT
>Ga0070679_100001295_pt1 | contig 22089 bp, 17 predicted proteins | sample KBSC63BmetaG_FD_65652 | JGI IMG/M metagenome (GOLD analysis project Ga0070679, IMG submission 65652) | Corn rhizosphere microbial communities from Kellogg Biological Station, Michigan, USA - KBS C6-3B metaG | ecosystem: Host-associated > Plants > Roots > Rhizosphere | place: USA: Michigan... | reverse complement strand
CGCATCGTCTGCACGCGCACGCGGATCTTGCGGTAGAGGCCGCTGTCGGCGCTCTCCCAGCGGTCGAGTGCCTGCTCGTCCTGCTCGGGCACGTCGTAGACCATGACGAAGACCTGCGAGCCCTCGTCCTCGACCACGGTGGCGAGCGCGCCCTCCCAGCCGAGGTCCTCGCCGCCGAACGTCAGCCGCCAGGCGACGAGCCACCCGCTGCCGCGCGAGGGCGAGTGCGGGCAGCGTTCGTGCATCTGGTCCGGGTCGAGGTTCGACCCGTACGCGGCGTAGAGAGCCACGTGCGGAAGCGTAGGGCCCCCGCGGAGACAATGCAGAACATGACGGGGCAGACATGACGCGCATAGCCATCCTGGGTGGCGGTCCCGGCGGCTACGAGGCCGCGCTTGTGGCCGCGCAGCTCGGCGGCGAGGTTCTCGTCGTCGACCGCGACGGCCTCGGTGGTGCGTGCGTGCTGAGCGACTGCGTCCCGTCGAAGACGCTGATCGCGACGAGCGAGGCGATCACGTCATTCGCCTGCAGCGAGCCGCTGGGCGTGCGGCTGCGCACGGGCGCGTCTGCGGAGGAGGACGTGACGGTCGACCTCGGCATCGTGAACGCGCGGGTGAAGGCGCTCGCGCTGGCGCAGTCCATGGACATCGCGCGCCGGCTCGGTCGAGAGGGCGTCCAGGTGGTGCGTGGAACTGCGCGCCTGGTAGGGGCGAACCGGCTGGTCGTCCGCACCGACGACGGCGAAGAGGGCCACGGTGCCGACGTCGTGCTCATCGCGACCGGGGGCTCGCCGCGCCGGTTGCCGGGCTCCGAGCCGGACGGCGAGCGCATCCTGACCTGGCAGCAGCTCTACGACCTGCCCTCGCTCCCGGAGCATCTCGTCGTCGTCGGATCGGGCGTGACCGGTGCGGAGTTCGCGTCGGCATACGTCGCGCTGGGGTCGAAGGTGACGTTGGTCTCGTCGCGTGACCGGGTCATGCCGAGCGAGGACGCCGATGCAGCGCTGCTGCTCGAGGACGTGTTCACCCGGCGCGGGATGAACATCGTGAAGCGCGCTCGCGCGGCCGGCGTGGACCGCAGCCCGGAAGGCGTCGTCGTCAAGCTCGATGACGGTCGCACCGTGGAGGGGACGCACTGCCTGGTCGCGGTCGGCTCCGTGCCCAACACCACGGGCATCGGTCTCGAGCACGTCGGCGTCGCCGTCGACGAGCGTGGCTACATCCGGGTCGATCGTGTCTCGCGCACCACCGTTCCCGGCATCTACGCCGCGGGCGACTGCACCGGCGCGCTGCTGCTTGCCTCGGTGGCGGCGATGCAGGGCCGCATCGCGATGTGGCATGCGCTCGGCGATGCGGTCGAGCCGCTCAAGCTCGGGAACGTCGCGGCGAACGTCTTCACCGAGCCGGAGATCGCGACCGTCGGGCTGGGACTCGCGGCTGCGGAGGGTGAGCGAGGTGGCGTGCAGGAGCTGAAGCTGCCGCTCGTCACGAATGCCCGCGCGAAGATGCAGGGTCTGCTCGACGGTTTCGTGAAGCTCTACTGCCGCCCCGGGTCCGGCACCGTCCTCGGTGGGGTCGTCGTCGCGCCGCGCGCGAGCGAGCTCATCCTGCCGGTGTCGCTGGCCGTGCAGAACGCGTTGACGGTCGACCAGCTCGCGCACACCTTCACGATTTATCCGTCGCTGTCCGGCAGCATCACCGAGGCCGCCCGGCAGCTTCATCTGGCGGAACAGCATTGAGGAGCATGCGTGCCTGAGCAGTCGCCGGCCGACACCCGCGGCGAGGACTACACCGACCGGCTCAACCGGCTCGAGAGCGTGTGGTGGAAGCGGTTGCTCGACGTGCAACGGCCCTACCGTTGGAACCTGAAACGACTCGGCCTCGGCTACACGCTCGACCTCGGCTGTGGGCTCGGCCGCAACCTGGCGAACCTCGCCGGCAACGGTGTCGGCGTCGACCACAACGAGGCTTCCGTGCGCACTGCGCGCAAGCGCGGTCTGCTCGCGTTCACACCGGAGGAGTTCCGCGACAGCGACTACGCCGCAGCCGGGCGCTTCGACTCACTGTTGCTCGCGCACGTCGCCGAGCACCTGCCGGAGCAGGACGGCATCGACCTGGTTCGGTCCTACGTCGACTACGTGCGTCCTGGCGGCCGGCTGGTGGTCATCTGCCCGCAGGAGAGCGGCTACACGAAGGACGCGAGCCACGTGCGGTTCCTCGACGTCGCGGACCTCGACCGCTTCTGCCGAGCAGTCGGAGCCGCGCCCGAGCGGTCCTACTCGTTCCCGTTCCCGCGACCGGTCGGAAAGGTGTTTCCCTACAACGAGTTCGTCGTGGTCGCGCGTTTTCAGCGGACCGGCTGAACGTTCAGCTCGACGTACGACGCCGCTGCGGGCGAACGCTGCAAGGTGTAGACGCCACCGGCGAGGTTCGCCAGCTCCGGCGCGGTCGCGGACAGATGAGGCGCGTCCGCGGTGGAGACGGTCACCCGGATCGAGTGGCCGGCCGCGACGGTGGCAAAGGTCGGGAACACCTCGATGTCGTAACGCACGGTCTTGCCGGTGGGCACTGGTGCGGACGACTCCTGCGAGTAGGGGTGGTAGGGCAGCAGGTAACCGCCGCCTGGCGCCGTCCAGCTTCGCGACCGGTCGATCGCGCGCAGCGACCCGAGCAGCGCACCCTCGGTGAGCGGCGTCGCGCTGCCGTCGGGAGCGACGTCCTCGACCTCCACCACCCACTCGGTCTCGGTGGACGTCGCCGACGCGAACAGCGTGGCGCCGACCGGACCCGCGATGCGCTCCGCCTTCTTCAGCGGTGCGGTCGTGTAGCTGACCGACGTCCCCGGATCGTGCATGGAGGGGCCGTCGTTGCCCGCACAGGGCGCGCTCACGCCGATCGCTGCCGACGGGATCGACAGCCCGCCCATGGACCACTGGTCCACGGGCCGGCCACACGGGTTGCCCGAGCCGGTCCAGGCGAGCGTGTCGCTGCCCGCCGAAGCTGCGGTGGGCTTGATCGCACTGAGGCTGCCGGCGCCGAGGTAGAGCCGTTTCGGCGTGGCGCCTGTGAACGGGTAGGTCGTCGTGTGCGTCCACTTTCCGGTGCCGAGGTCGAAGTAGTGCAACGGAGTCGGCGTCGAGCCGATGCCGGTGTCGATCCCCTTGAGCCACTGGTCGAACCACGCGAGCTCGAGCACGTCGACGTCGACCGACGAGCCGTTGAGGTGCTCCCAGGGGCCGTCGATGAGCTGGTAACGGCCGGTGACCTTCTGCCCGCGCTGCATCGGCGCGAAGATGGAGCGGCCGGCGTACGCGTTCTGCAGACCGGCGTAGTTCATCGGCTCGCCGCGCTGGAAGATGTCGTACTCCCCGCCGACGAGGTAGGCCGGGATGCCGTTGCGCACGATGTTCGCGAGCACACCGTTGGGGTTGCGCGCTTTCCAGTAGCTGCCTTCGTAGGCCGATGGCCCTCCCGCGAGCGTCTGTGCGGTGAAACCGACGTGGTAGGTGGCGAGGCCGGCAAGGTGGCCGGACTCGGTCTGCGCGAGGCTGCCTGCGCCGGCCGCGCTCGACGGCGGGTTGCTCGCCGCGTCCGTCAGCGGCGCGGTCGTGTTCTCCGCGCCGGTCAGCCCGAGGTAGGCCTCGTCGAACTCGCTGTCGATGAGACCGCCCATGAACGACGTGTCGCGGTAGAGGTCGGTCGCCGCCACCAGCGGGAAGACGGCTTTGAGCGGTGAGTGCTTGCCGATGTTGCCCGCGAGAAGCAGCTGGTTGATGCCGAGGTAGGACGGGCCGTAGGTGCCCACCTTCCCGTTCGAGTGCGGCAGCTTGGCCGCCCACTTCACCAGCGCGATGCTGTCGGACGTCTGCTCGGGGTCGAAGATCCCCCAGCTGCCTTGGGAGTCGCCCGTGCCGCGGACGTCGGCGACCACCTCGATGAAGCCCCGCTGCGCGAGGTAGTTGTTCGCCCCGCCGGTCGCCGCACCGGCGCTCGGGTTCTGCGCACTGCCAGGGGCGCTCGAGCCGCCGCTGCCCTTGCCGTAGGGCGTCTGCGTCAACAGGACCGGAAACCGTCCCGTCGCGACCCGGCCCGTCTTGGGATCCGTCGGATAGATGACGTTGGCGCGCAGGACGGTGCCGTCGCGCATCGTGACCGGCACGTCGTTGGTCGACGTCGTGCCGTAGACCGCCTTCTCCGGCTTCCAGTGGCTACCGGGGCGGAAGCTCGCCGCGATCACGCTCGCGGGCAGCTCGGGGTTCAGCGCCGCCGCTCCCTGCGGTGACGGGCCGGTCGGCGCGGCGTAGACAGCCGCGGCGCCGAGGGTGACGGCGACGGTCGTGGTCCAGCCCAGAGTTCTGCGCGACAGCACAAACTTTCAACGAGCAAGCAACGCGAAGGTCACGCATCAGTCCACGATGCGACACAGCACGGTGCCTGACTGGACGGGCTCGCCGACGCCGGCCGCGAGCTCGGCGACGGTGCCGGCGCGATGGGCGTTGATCGGCTGCTCCATCTTCATCGCCTCGAGCACGACCACGAGGTCGCCCTCGGCGACCTTGTCGCCCTCGCCGACGGCCACCTTGACGATCGTGCCCTGCATCGGCGCGGTCAGCGCGTCACCCGACGCCGCCGCGGGGCCGCCGCCGCCCGACCGCTTCGGCCGTGGCTTGCGGGCCGTGCTCCCGCCACCACCTGCGCCGGCGAGCCCGGCCGGCAGGACGACCTCGAGCCGACGGCCACCGACCTCGACCGTGATGCGCTCGCGTTCACTCGGTTCGCCGGCCTCGGCCGGACCGCCGGCGTACGGCGGGATCGCGTTGCTGAACTCGGTCTCGATCCAGCGCGTGTGGATGCGGAAGGGCTCGTCGACGAAGGCCGGATCCTCGAGGACCGCGCGGTGGAACGGGATGATCGTCGGCATCCCGCCGACGACGAACTCGGCGAGTGCGCGCCGCGAGCGTTCGATCGCCTCCCGTCGCGTCGCTCCCGTCACGATCAGCTTGGCGAGCAGCGAGTCGAACGCGCCCGGGACGGTGTCGCCGACCACACAGCCCGCGTCGACCCGCACACCGGGGCCGCTCGGCAGGTGCCACGCGTCGATGTGGCCAGGCGCCGGCAGGAAGTTGCGCCCCGGATCCTCGGCGTTGATGCGGAACTCGAACGCGTGGCCACGCGGTGCAGGGTCGGCGCCGCGCAGCCGCTGCCCGTCGGCGACCGCGAACTGCGCCCTAACGAGGTCGACGCCACTCGTCTCCTCCGTCACCGGGTGCTCGACCTGCAGTCGGGTGTTGACCTCGAGGAAGGACACCGTGCCGTCCTGACCGACCAGGAACTCGCAGGTGCCGGCGCCGACGTAGCCGGCGGCCCGGATGATCGCCTTCGACGCGTCGTAGAGCCGTTGCATCTGCTCGGCGTCGAGGAACGGCGCGGGCGCCTCCTCGACGACCTTCTGGTGGCGCCGTTGCAGCGAGCAGTCGCGGGTGCCGACCACCACGACCTCGCCGTGCTGGTCGGCAACAACCTGGGTCTCGACGTGGCGCGGCCGGTCGAGGTAGCGCTCGACGAAGCACTCGCCGCGGCCGAAAGCCGCCACCGCTTCCCTTGTCGCGCTGTCGAACAGCTCGGGGATCTCCTCGCGGGTGCGCGCGACCTTCAGGCCCCGTCCACCGCCGCCGAACGCCGCCTTGATGGCGACGGGCAGACCGTGCTCGTCGGCGAAGGCGACGACCTCTTCGACGCCGGCGACCGGGTCGGGGGTGCCCGGCGCCATCGGTGCGCCGACCTCCTGCGCGATGTGGCGGGCCTTCACCTTGTCGCCGAGCGCGCGGATCGCGTCCGGCGGCGGACCGATCCAGGTGAGCCCGGCGTCGAGGACCGCCTCGGCGAACTGCGCGTTCTCCGACAGGAAGCCGTAGCCGGGGTGGACGGCGTCGGCGCCCGCCCGGCGCGCGACGTCGAGGAGCTTTCCGATGTCGAGATAGCTCTCGCCCGGTGTCGTGCCGCCGAGGGCGTAGGCCTCGTCCGCCGTGCGCACATGCAAGGCGTCGCGGTCCGGATCGGCGTAGACCGCGACGCTGGTGAGTCCGGCGTCACGGCAGGCGCGCGCTACCCGTACGGCGATCTCGCCGCGGTTCGCGATGAGAACCTTGCGCACGCCAGGCACTCTACGCAGGCGCTCCGTCGACGCCGTGACATGCTCGCCGCGTGACAGCCGCCATCGAGCCGCCGCCGCCGTTCGCGAACTACCAGAACGAGATCTACCTGCACGGACTCGCGGGGACGTATCCGTCGCTGCCGTGCGAACCGGGTCGGCTCGAAGAGCTCGCGCGCGAGCGGATGGACCCCGAGCCGTTCGGATACGTCGCGGGCAGCGCGGGCACCGAGTCGACCGCGCGCGCCAACCGCGCGGCGTTCGACCGCTGGCGGATCGTGCCGAGGTTCCTGCGCGACGTTTCGGTGCGCAACCTGTCCCGCGACGTGCTCGGCACGCCCTTTCCGGCGCCGGTCGCGCTCGCACCTGTCGGAGTGCAGGGCATCGTCCACCCTGAGGCGGAGCTCGCGGTTGCACGTGCCGCAGCCGACGTCGGGCTGCCGATGGTGCTGTCGACGGTGTCGACGTTCCGGATGGAGGAGGTCGCTGCGGTCTCTGATGCACCGAAGTGGTTCCAGCTCTACTGGCCGCGGGACAAAGAGGTCGCAGGGTCGCTGATCGCGCGGGCGAAGGCCGCCGGCTTCCGGGCCCTCGTGGTCACGCTCGACACGTTCATCCTCGCCTGGCGGCCGCGCGACCTCAGCCGCGCCTACCTGCCGTTCCTGCACCGGATGGGGCTGGCCAACTACGAGAGCGACCCGGCGTTCCTCGCCGGGTTGGAGAAGTCACCCGACGACGACCCGGGCGCCTCGGTGCTGCGCTGGATGTCGATGTTCGGCGACCCGGGCAAGACCTGGGACGACCTGGTCTGGCTCCGCGAGCAGTGGGACGGACCGATCCTGCTCAAGGGTGTGCTCCATGCCGACGACGCCCGCCGCGCCGCGGACGCGGGCCTCGAGGGCGTCGTCGTCAGCAACCACGGCGGTCGGCAGATCGACGGCGAGATCGCGTCGCTCGACGCGCTGCCCGACGTCGTCGCGGCGGTCGGTGACCGGATGACCGTGCTGTTCGACTCCGGGATCCGCACCGGCAGTGATGTCATCAAGGCGTTGGCACTCGGGGCAGACGCCGTGCTCGTCGGCCGCCCTTACGTCTACGGCCTCGGTCTGGGTGGCGAGGACGGCGTACGGCACGTGCTGCGAAGCCTGCTCGCGGAGCTGGACCTGTCGATGGCGCTGTCGGGCTGCTCGTCGGTCGACGACGTCAGCGCGGAGATCCTTCGCCCTGCACCCGGCTGAGGTCTGCGGTCAGCGTTCGTCGACGCGCGTGTGCTCGACCTCCAGCCGGAGCAGCCCGACCTCCTCGGCCAGGGCTCGCGACTTGTCCTCGAGGCGGCTGATCTCCCACGACAGGTGCACGCACACGACGATGAGCACAAGTGTCGCGACGAACAGCAGCAGGTTCGGCCCCGACTTGACACCAAGCGCCCGCGACAGCGTGTCGAGCAGTGGCGGCCAGATGGCGAAAACGAGCATGACCACACCGACCAGCAGCCACAGGACGGCGTACTTCTCCTTCAGCTGCCGGCGGCGCAGCAGCTCGAACATCAGCCCTACCGCGACGATGCCGCCGACGAGGGCGAGGCCGTGCACACCCATCTGTTGCTCTCCTTCGTCATCGCCGGACGCGTGACATCGCGAGCGCGAGGAACACGCGACCGAGGTAGATCGTCGACTTGAACCATCGCTGGCTCGGAGCGCCGCTCGTGCGCGGGCGCATCTCCACGGGAATCTGCGTCACCCGCAGACCGGCCCGGGCCGCGATGACGAGCGCCTCCACCGTGTCGCCGAGGTATTCGGCCGGGTAGTCGACCGCGAAGAGCTCGACCGCGCGACGGTTGAATGCCCTGAACCCCGACGTCGTGTCGGTGAGCCGTTCACCCGTGCGTCGCGACAACGACCGGGCCAGCAACCGCATGGCCAGCCGGCGAGGGCCGCGCGCTTCGTAGTCGCCGACGCCCGCGAAACGCGCCCCGATCACGACGTCGGCGTCGGCAAGGCCGGCGAGCAGCTCCGGGATGTGGTCCGGGTTGTGCTGCCCGTCGCCGTCGACCTGTACGACGCATTGGTAGCCGAACCGCCGGGCGTAGCGGAACCCGGCGCGCAGCGCCCCGCCGACCCCGATGTTGAAAGGCAGGACGATGACATCGGCGCCGGCGGCCTTCGCAACGTCGGACGTTGCGTCCGTCGAACCGTCGTCCACGACGACGATGTGGGCGTCGGGATCGACCTCGTGCACCGACTTCACGACCAGGCCGACCGAGGCCTCCTCGTTGAGTGCCGGGATGACCACGAGGCAGCGGTCGAACACGCCGCCACTGTCGCACACGGAGGTCACAGCGCCCGCTCCGCAACGGCCCAGTAACCGGACAAGAACGCGTTGACCGCGCGCAGCCAGACCGATTGGCGCACGGGTGCGTTCGGCGCGGTTATCGCGGCGGTGAGCAGTTGGGCGACCTCGTGATCCGGCACGGTCCGCTGTGCCTGGACCTGCCGGCGTCTTTCCCGCACCTCGCGCCGGTGCCGCCAGAGCCAGCGGTAGCCGTCGACCTTCTGGTGCCGCCACCCTTGCTTGGTCGCGAGCAGCAGCATCGCCGCTTCGAACGGGACGAGCACCGGCAACAGGACGAGCAGCGTCCGCAGCTCCCACAACGTGAACAGGTTGAGCAGCCGGTTGCGTTCGAGGAGGTAGTACTTGCGCGGGTTGCGGCTGAACTCGTACCGGTGCACGACCACGGCGGTCGGCTCGTAGACGACCTCGAGGCCGCGCTGCCAAGAGCGGACGGACAGGTCGGTGTCCTCGTGGTAGGCGAAGTGCAGCGGGTCGAAGCCACCCAGCAGATCCCACGTCTGCCGCGTGCAGGCGAACGTCGCCCCGCTGACGACCGTCGCTCTGCGCCGGGTCGCATGGTCGGTGGCCGGCTCGCCGAGATGGCCGGCCCAGGACACCCCGACGATCGTCAGTGGGTTGCCGGCGGCGTTGAGCCGGTCCGGGTCGTCGGCGAGCCGGACGCTCGCGGTGACGAGGCCGATCGCCGGGTCCCGCAACGTGTCGGCGAGGGCCATCAGCGCGTCCGGTCGGACGACGGCGTCCGCATTCACGAAGGCGAGGACGTCGCCGGTTGCCACCGAGGCGCCGGCGTTGCAGCCGCCGGCGTACCCGAGGTTCTCGGGGGCGCGCACGACCGTGAGGTTGGCAACGCTGCGTTCGAGCTCGTCGACGAGGCCGAGCACCGCGCAACCGTTGTCGACGAGAACGATGTCGGCATCGACCCCGGTGGACGCGGCGAGCGCGCGGACGCAGTCGTCGAGCCACGGCTCCTCGCCATAGGCGAGCACGATCGCCGTGACGCGGGTCACGTCTCCACCGTCGCGACCGGCAGGAAGTCCGGCTCGGCGCCAGCGCCTCGCCCGCTGATCCGCCAGGCGATGACCAGCAGCAGGAGCGCCACGACGAAGGCCGCGGCCGTGCCGATGAGAAACGCCACGGTCACCGACGTGATGAGCGTGCCCGGCAGGAGCAGCGACACGAAGAACACCACAACGCCGGTGACCCAGGTGATCGTCGCGAAGCCGTAGCGACGCAGGGCGACCAGCGACTGCACGAAGACGGCGGCGAGGATGTAGAACGAGCAGGCGGCGGCCAGCCCGGCGAGCACCGCGGACGAGAGCTCGTAGCGCGCCCCGAAGAGGATGCGCATCACCTCCGTGCCGACGGTCGCGGCGATGAGGACGCTGAGCCCGCAGACACCAGCCAGCACCGCCGACAGCCGTCGCAACCGGCGGAGAAAACCGGAGCGGTCACCGCGCCCGAGTGCCGCCGCGAGACCCGGCAGCAACGCCGCCTGCACGGCGCCGAACAGGAACAGCGGGATCCGCGTCAGCACCATGCCGGCGAGCAGCCGCCCCGCGTCCGCCCGCTGCGCGTCGTTCGCCTGCAGCTTGACCACGATGGGTGCGGCATTGATGAGCAGCTGCGCCATCAACGCGCCGACGAGCAGGAGCGCGAGCGCCTGGGACAGCTCGGCCCACTCCGCGGGCACACCCGGCGCCAGCATCCCGCGTGTGTGGCGAGCCGTGGCGAGCACCGACAGTCCGAGCCCGGCAGGAAGCAGCCAGCCGAACCAGCCCACGGCAGACACGCCGGCGATGACCAGGGCGATGCACAGCAGCGCCCGGCTCGCGCCTTCGACGGCGAGCTGGCGGCCGTACGACGGAAACCGGCCGAGCCCGGCGAGGCCGCCACGGGTCAGATGCGCACCGAACAGCGCCACGAGCGCGGCCAGCAGCGCTGCCTGCAGCGACGAGGCCCCGTCGAAGAGGCGGTCGGACATCGGCTGCCAGAGCGCGATGCCCGTGACGAGCAGGACGGCGAGCAGCGCGGCGCCCAAGGCGCTCGCCCGGCGGACGACGGGGCCACCGCCTTCGCCGAGGGCGCGCCGGTGCGCGATCGCCCGGCCGAGCTCCTGCTCCAGCGGCAGGAACAAGCCGGGGCCGACGGTGAACACGAGGGTGTAGAGGACCGACAGCGCGGCGAACTCGTTGGGGTCCAGCGCACGCGTCGACGCCGTCACGTAGACGTAGCTGGACACGCCGAGGAGCAGGAGCCCGCCACCGACACCGACCGTGCCGTGCGGGAGGGCCGATCTGACGCGTCGCAGCGGGTCGAGCAAACCCACCGGTGCCGCCTCCTGCGCGTCGTGGCGCCGACAGTCTAGTGGCGGCGGGCCGGTACCGTTGGTACGCAACGCACCCGCGTACCCGAGGAGCCTGGTGGAGCCGCTACCGACCCCTGCGCCGTCGTCCGGGGTCCGGGCACGACGGCGCGTTTCCACCGTCCGTACGGCGACCGGGCTGCGGCTCTCGCAGCGGCTCGCCTCGATCTGGTCGCGGCGCGACGTCGTCTGGATGTTCGTCGTGCGCGGGCTGAAGGTGAAGTACGCCAGCTCCGCCCTCGGCTACGCGTGGTCGCTCATCGAGCCGGGGCTCTACATCGGCGTCTACTTCATCGTGTTTGGCCACATCTTCCCGAACCGGCTGCCGGACTACCCGTTGTTCCTCGCGACGACGATCATCCCGTGGCTGTGGTTCAGCGGCTCGGTCAACCAGTCGCTCGGCGCCCTGCGCAGCAACGCACGGTTGATCACGTCCATCGCGCTGCCCCGGGAGCTCTATCCGCTGTCCGTCGTGGGCGAGAAGTTCATCGAGTTCCTGCTCAGCCTGCCCGTGATCTGGTTCGTCGCGCTGCTCTACAGCAAGGCCCCGAGCCGTTATCTGTGGGCTTTCCCCCTGGCCGTGCTGCTCGAGCTGGTCCTCATCACCGGGGTGGCGCTGCTGCTGGCGTCGATCAACACGCTGCTGCGTGACGTGCAGCGCGGCATCGGTGTCGTGCTGCGGATGCTGTTCTACCTGTGCCCGGTGCTCTATCCCGTGAGCAAGATTCACAACGAGAGCCTGCGTCGCATCTACGAGCTCAACCCGCTGGTCGGCATCTTCGAGCTCGATCGCGCCGCCTGGTTCCCGAAGTACTTCGGCGACTGGCGGGCTGTCTACATCTCCATCATCGGCTCCGCCGTTGCGCTCGCGGTCGGATGGTTCACCTTCATCCGGCTCGAGCGGCCGGTGCTGAAGGAGCTGTAGTGGGCGACGCCATCACCATCGACGACGTCGGCATCAAGTTCGCCATCAACCGTCGCCGGCGCCTCGAGCTGAAGAACCTGTTCGTCCGCACCCGCGAGACGCTGGGCCAGGGCGACTTCTGGGCGCTTCGCAACATCTCGTTCTCGGTCGGCGTCGGGGAGTCGGTCGGCCTCGTGGGCCGCAACGGCTCGGGCAAGAGCACGTTGCTGCGCCTGATCGCGGGTGTGATGCTGCCCGATGAAGGCACCGTCGAGGTGCAAGGCGGCATCGGCGCGATGATCGAGCTGTCCGCCGGCTTCGTGGGTGACCTCACCGCGCGCGACAACGTCTACCTCATCTCTGCTCTGCACGGCTTCACGCGCGAGCAGACCGACGCGAGGTTCGACGAAATCATGGACTGGGCCGGCGTCCGGCGGTTCGTCGACACCCCGGTCATGCACTTCTCCAGCGGCATGAAGGCACGGCTCGCGTTCTCCATCGTGACGCGGATGGAGGAACCGATCCTCCTCGTCGACGAGGTGCTCGCCGTCGGCGACTCCGCGTTCCGGCGTAAGTGCGCCGACGTGATCGAGCGGATGCTCTCTGAAGGCCGGACCTTCATGCTGGTGTCGCACAACGAGAACGACCTCACCCGGTGGTGCCAGCGCGGGATCTACCTGCGCAACGGAGAGGTAGCGGCGGACGGGCCGATCGAGGAGATCCTCGAGATGTACCGCGCGGACGCCGACGGCGCACAGTGACATCCGGCGGGGCCGCCTCGTGACGAGCGTCGGGGCGGTCGTGCTGACCCAGGGTTCGAGGCCGGACGACCTCGACCGCGCCCTGCGATCATTGTTGGCGCAACGCGACGTGACCCTCGATGTCGTCGTCGTCGGAAACGGCTGGTGCCCCACCGGCCTGCCGGCCGGCGTGACGAAGACCGTGGCGTTGGAGCACAACGTCGGCATTCCGGCGGGCCGCAACGCGGGCGTCCCGCGCGTCGATGGCGAGCTGCTGCTGTTCCTGGACGACGACGCCCTTCTCGTCGACGAGGAGTTCCTCGCCGAGGTGGCTGCGCGGTTCGCGGGCGATCCGCGGCTGGGCATGGTGCAGCCGCGGGTCGACGTCCGCGGTGGTGGCGTCGCACCGCGGCGCTGGACGCCGCGGCGCATCGTCGGCGACCGCACCCGTTCCTCCGACGTGCTGTCGGTCTGGGAGGGCGCCGTGGTGCTTCGCCGGGAGGTCTTCGACCGCACCGGCGGCTGGCCGGCGCCGTTCTTCTATGCGCACGAAGGTGTCGAGCTCGCCTGGCGCGTGTGGGAGGCCGGCTTTCGCGTTCGTTACGTCGGCGACCTGGCCGTGGAGCATCCGTACGTCGTGCGGTCTCGCCACTGCGACCACCTGCGCCTCGACGCCCGCAACCGCGTGTGGCTCGCCCGCCGAAACCTGCCGCGCGTGGCCGGGGTCGGTTACGTCGGCGCGTGGACGGTGCTGCAGCTGCTCCGGCTCGGCCGCCGACCGGCTCAGCTGCGCGAATGGCTGCGCGGCTGGGTCGAGGGCTGGCGGACCGATCCCGGCGAGCGACGGCCGCTGCGCTACCGCACGCTCCTCGCCATGTCCGCTCCCGCCCGGGTGCTCGCGCGATGACGGTGCCCGTTCGCGCGAAGGCGCGACTGCGCCGCGCCGGCGGCGTCTGGGTGCGCAGGCTTGGTCTGCTGCCCGGTGGTGAGAGCGACCGGCTGGGCGAGGACGACGCCCTCGCCGGCACCGTTCTGCGCGAGCGCGTGATGGTCTACTTCCCGGACGTCCCCACCAACGTCTACCAGCTCGCGCAGTGGTACGCGCCGCTCGCAGCGCTTGCCGAACGCCATCCGCTCGTGGTCATCACCCAGGACAGTCGCACGACCCGCCTCGTCCGGGCCGAGACACCGTTTCGGGTCCACTGCGTCGCGCGGTCGGCGACGCTCGACGGACTCGTCGAGCGCAGTGACATCGCCCTCGCGCTCTACGTCGGTCATCACGGCGGCAACTTCATGGCGCTGCGCCACCCCTCGATCGTGCACGTCTACATCGGCCACGGCGACTCCGACAAGGAGATCTCCGCCAGCAACCAGGTCAAGGCCTACGACTTCACGTTCGTCGCGGGTCGAGCCGCTGTCGACCGCATCAAGGCGTCGGTCCCGCTGTACGACGCCGACACCCGCGCCATCGAGGTCGGCCGGCCTCAGATCGACGGCTCACCGACCGTGCCGCCGCCCGCCCAGCCGGCGCGAGTGCTGTACGCCCCGACCTGGGAAGGAGCGCAGCCCTCCGTCGCCTACGGCTCGGTCGCATCGCACGGCGCGGCGCTGGTCACGAGCCTGCTGGACGCCGGGTTCGAGCTCACGTATCGGCCGCACCCACGCACCGGTGCCAACGACGCGACGGTGCGAGCCGCCGATGCGTCGCTGCGCGCGACGGTCGCCCGGCATCGCAGCGGCGCCGGCCGCGTCGACGCGGCGACTCCGTTGGCGGACCTGTTCGCCGCCGCCGACGTGCTCATCACCGATGTGTCGTCGCTGGCCATGGACTGGTTGCCGACCTCGAAGCCCGTCGTAGTGACGACTCCGGCTCGGGCAGAGGTCGACCCGAACGGTTCCCCGCTGTTGCAGGTGGTCCCGAGGCTCCCGGCCGCCGACGCGAAGCGCGCTGCCGAGGTGGTGCGCGGCGTACTCGCCGACGACGCGGGCTACGAGGAGCGTCGCCGGCTGGTTGCCTACTACCTCGGCGACACGACACCCGGCGCTGCGCTGAACCGCTTCATCAGCGCGTGTTCCGACGCGATCGCGCTACGCGACCGCGAGGTGCAACGGTTGGGACAGCGGTCGTGACGGGCGTGGCCCCCCGGCCGGAGCGGCCCACGATCGATGAGCTGCGAGCGGTGTGCCAGCCCCCCGCGGTGCGAGGCCGGCGGACAGCGGAGCACTGGCTGGGTGACCTCTACCAGCGCCGCATCTCTCTCCATGTCACCCGTGTGTTGCTGCGCCTCGGGTTCTCGGCCAATGCAGTGACCTGGCTGATGATCGTGACGGGATGGGGGAGCGCAGCCGTCCTGCTCATCCCCGGTGTGACCGGCGGCGCAGCGTCCGCCGTCCTCACCCAGCTGCAGATGCAATGGGACGCGAGCGACGGTGAGGTGGCCCGCTGGCGGGGCACGACCGGCGCGTACGGCATCTTCCTCGACAAGGTCGGCCACTACAGCGTCGAGGCCTTCATCCCGATTGCCCTCGGCATCCGCGCCGCGGGCGGCGCCGGTGCCGTTGCCGACGGGCGCCATCTGGGCTGGACGACGGTGGGGGCCCTGCTCGCGGTGGGAGTGCTGCTCAACAAGGCGCTGAACGACATCGTGCACGTCGCCCGGGCGCACGCCGGCCTCGCCCGCGCAGCCGACGACGCCGCCACCGCGCGGCCGCGAGCCGGCCTCGTCGCGCGGCTGCGAGGCCTGGCCCGCTTCGCCCCCTTCCACCGCCTCTACCATTCCGTCGAGCTCAGCTTGCTGGCGTTCGCCGCGTCCATCGGTGATCAGATCTCAGGTGGGCTCGACGTGACCCGCGCGGTCACCGCAACGCTCACAGTGCTCGTCGGCGTGACGGTCGTCGGTCACTTCGCCGTCATCACGGCATCCAACAAGCTGCGTGCCGGGTGAAGGGACAGCAGGTGAAGGTCAGCGTCGTCGTCCCCGTCTACAACCCCGGGGAGCACATCGAGCCCTTGGTCGACTCGCTGCTGCGGCAGTCGCTGCCGGCGGAGGAGTTCGAGGTCATCTTCGTCGACGACGGTTCGACCGACACGACGCCGGCCCGGCTCGACGAGCTCGCGGCCCAGCACCCCCACTTCTCCGTCGTACACCAGGAGAACTCCGGCTGGCCCGGCAAGCCGCGCAACGTCGGCATCGGCCGGGCCCGCGGCGAGTACGTGTTCTTCAGCGACAACGACGACTGGTTCGGTGACGAGGCGTTGCAGCGGATGTACGACGCCGCCGCGCGCCACGACGCCGACATCGTCATCGGGAAGATGGTCGGCCACAACCGCGGCGTGCCGCGCGAGCTGTTCCGGGCCAATCGCGAGCGCGCGACGTTCGCGAACGCCCCCCTGCAGGACAGCCTGACGCCGCACAAGCTGTTCCGGAAGTCGTTCCTGGACGAGCACTCGATCAGGTTCCCCGAGGGCAAGCGCCGCCTCGAGGACCACGTGTTCGTCATGCAGGCGTTCTTCGCAGCGAAGAGCATCTACGTGCTGTCGGACTACGACTGCTATCACCACATCCGGCGCGAGGACGATTCGAACGCCGGCTACGACGACATCGACCCCGTGAGCTACTACGGCTACGTCAGGGAGAGCGTCGACGTCGTCCTCGCGAACACCGAGCCCGGCGCCATCCGTGACCGCTGCCTGCGGCGGTTCCTGCGCGTCGAGATGCTGACGCGGCTGGAGGGTGGGGGGTTCCTCGAGGCCCACGAGGGACGGCAGCGTCTGCTGTTCGACCAGGCCCGCACTCTCCTCGTCGAAACGATGCCGAGGTCGGTGGACGAGGGCCTGCCGGGCCGCCAGCGGCTGCAGGCCCACCTGCTTCGAGGCGGGGACTTCGAAAGCGTGCGCGAGCTCGCCGACTGGAGGATCGGCGTGCGCGCCGAAACGGCCGGCACCAGGTGGGACGGCGAGCAGATCATCGTCGACTGGCGCGCGGAGATCCGCCCCGACCCGTTGGTCGTGGTCGACGGCAGGCGGCGGCTGTTGCGCCGCAGCGGCGTCTCGGACCTCGATGTCACCGACGACCTGGAGAAGACGAGCTGGGACGTCGTCGCCTTCGAGAGCGCGCGTGGCGAGGTGATCGTGCCGACGAAGGCGACGACCATCGTGAAGCCCGACGGACGCGTCTTTGCAGAGGGAAGCGCGGTCGTCGGGTTCGCCGGTGGTCCGAACGCCCTCGACGACGGCTGGTGGCAGCTACGGCTGCGCGTCCGCACGCTCGGATGGGTGGCCGAGTCGCCGCTGCGCCCGTCTGCGTGGGCCGTTCCGGCGTCGTTCGTGCGAACGCCCGCAACGCTCGTCCGGCCCGGGCGCACACATTTCAACGTTCCGTGCATCGAGGTGGGTGGCAGCGTTCCGTGGTTCGACGCGCCGTTCGCACTGCGCTCGTCGTTCCGGGTCAGCGGCTCCGCGCTCACCTTGCGGCTGCCCGCGCGCGCCGCCGCCCCGGTGGAGCTCCAGGTGCGGGTCGGCGGTGCTCGTCTCGTGGGCACCGCGCGACCGGTCGGCGCCGATGCGACCGAGCTGGTCGTCGATCTGGCGACCGAGGGCGGCCTGGCCGGCGGTCCTGTGCGGCTCGAGCTGCCGCGCGGGCGTGCCGTCCCGCTCGCCGCGGTCGTCGTCGCCGAGGATGGCCGGGTGACGGTACGACGGCCCGCATCGGATCGCGCCCGGTTGCTCGTCGCTGTGGGACGACGGCGGGCGGTCAGCGGGGCGAAGCGGGCCCGGGCGCGAGCGCTGCGTGGCGCCAGGCGGGTCAGGAAGCTGGTGTCATGACGGTCGTCGAGACGGACTCCGGCGCCTCGGCGGGCGCACCGTGGACGACGAGAATGTCCGCGCGGCTCGGGCCCCGACGGTTCAGCCTGCTGGTCTTCGCCGGCTGCTTCGGCGTGTTGTTCGCCTGGTGGCTCGCATTCTTCCCGGTGCTCGTGACGCCCGACTCGTTCACCTATGTCTACGAGGCCACGACGAACCACTGGATGACCGACCACTCGGTCGTCTACGACGCGCTGATCTGGCTGTCGCTGCAGAGCACTCATGGCGTCGCGACGCTGACCTTCTTGCAGATCGTCGCCTTCGCGGCCGTCATCGCCTACATCGCGAATGGGCTGCGGCTGATCGGCACGCCACCTGTTGCGACCGGGATCGTGCCGGTTGTCGCTCTGCTGGCGCCGTCGCTGGGTGCGTTCCCTGTCTATCTCTGGAAGGACGTGCCGTTCACCCTCACGGCGCTGTGGTTGCTCGGACTCCTGATCCGGCTCGTGCCCGTCGCCGAAACCGGGCCCGACTGGAGCAGCAGCCCACCGGCCCGCCGGCTGGTGCGCTGGATCTTCGTCGCGACGTTGCTCATGTGTCTGTTCCGCAACAACGCGTTCGTCTTCGCTTTCCTCGCGGCGGTCGTCCTGCTCATCCTGTGGCGACGGGCGTCTCTGCGACTCGTCGGCGCCATGGTGGCCGCGATCGTCGCGGCGATCGTGCTGACCGCATTCGTCTTCCCGGCGCTCGGCGTGCAGCGGGCGAAGTCCGACCTGTTGCTCGGCACCGCCTACGACGACATCGCCTACATCTACCAACACGACCCGCACGCGCTGTCGGCCGCCGACCAGTCGCTGCTCTGGCAGGTGGCGCCGCTCTCGCACTGGCGCAAGTCGGGGGGTTGCTACACCTCTGATGACCTGACGAACTCACCGGATTTCTCGCGCGACGCGGCCAGCGCCAACAGCGGCAAGCTGTTCGCGCTGTGGCGCCGGCTCTCGGTCGACCACCCGGTCGCGCTGTTCCGCGTGCGCATGTGCCGTGGCTTCATCGCCTGGTCTCCCGTGCCCGGGCCGAAGGGCATCGGCGGGACGGTCTTCCCGCTGACCCACGAGCCGGAGCGCCGGTTCCAGGAGATCCCGAACCCGACCTTCCGGAACGCGCTGCGGCCCGCCCCGGTGACCGGCGACCGGGACTTCGCGCAGTCCTACCTGCACAACAGCTTCAACGCGGAGTGGGCGCTGTGGCGTGGTGCCACCTGGGCCTACGTGCTCTACCTCGCGATCGCGGTCGCGGTGTGGCGCACCCGGCGGTGGTCCCTCGTCGCGCTCGCGGCGCTGCCGCTCGGTGTGCAGATCGGCGTCATCCTCGACAACCCGAACCAGCTCGTGCGCTACATGATGCTGCCGCTCTACGCCGGCGTGATCCTGCTGCCGCTGGTGGCGTTGCGCCGCCGCGCACCGGCTGCCGAACTACAGGCGACGGACGAGCCACCCCCCACCCAACCGACGGCGGACGAGCCGGTCACTGAGTAGTTGGCTCCTGAGCCTGGTGGCCCAGGACGACTTCGACCTCCGCGTCGGCCTCGGCGGCTGCGACCAGCGCCGCGATCCGCTCGGGGTCGCTGCCGCCGCCGCCCGGCGTGCGGCGTACGTCGATGATCTGCCCGGTGACGTCCGCGATGAGCACGTCGATCGCGGCGAGCGCGACGGTGCGGGCGTCGAGGAGGGTGTCCGGTGGCTCCTCGCCGAACGCCCGCGTCCGCATCGGTGTCGCCGTGCGCTCCGGGTTGAGGCAGTTGACCCGGACGCCGATGCTCGACCACTCGTCGGCGAGGGCGTGCGTGAGGTTCACCACTGCGGCCTTGGCCGAGGAGTAGAGGCTGTAACCGGCGCGCCCACGGGTGTAGGAGCTCGATGCGAACAGCAGCAGCTGTCCACTGGTCTCCCTCAGGTAGCGCAGGGATGAGCGAGCGATCTCTACCGGCGCGACATAGTTGACGTTGATCATCTGCGTGACGATGTCGTCGGTCGTCTCGGCCAGCTCACCGGTGTGCAACACGCCGGCGGTGTTGACGACGTAGTCGATGCGGCCGGTCTCGGTGTAGGCCTTGGCGAGCGCCGCCTCGACGTCCTGCTTGTTCTCGACGTGGGTGCCGGTGCCGCTGCGGCTGAACGCGAACACCGTCGCACCGAAGCCCTTGAGCAGCTTGACCATGTCGGCGCCGATGCCGTAGCTGCCGCCGAAGACGACCGCCACGCGGCCGCGCAGGTGCTCGGCGTAGGCCTCCGGTGATCCGAGCGACTCGACGTGCGCCGAAGCGAGCTGGAAGAGCTTGTCCGCGATGAACAGGTCGACGGGGTCGGTCACCTTGATGTTCTGCTCCGACCCCTCCACCACGTAGATGTGCACGTCCGGCAGGTAGCGCAGCACCACTCCGCAGTCGTCGGTGGCGCGGAAGTCGGGATCGGAGTCGGCGATCTCGTAGGCCCGTCGGATGGTGCTCAGCTTGAAGCCCTGCGGCGTCTGACCGCGACGCAACCGGCTGCGATCCGGGATGCTCACGATCTCGTCGGCGGCGACCTCGATGATCGTGTCGGCGGAGGCGATCGCGACGTCGACGGCGTCGTAGCGATGCAAGGCGTTGACGCACTCGCGGATGATGCGCTTGCTCAGCAGCGGACGCACCGCGTCGTGGAAGAGCACGTGCGCCTCGTCGTGCTCGATCGCGGCGAGTGCGAGCTTCGTGCTCTCGTTGCGGGTCGCTCCGCCGGCCCGGATGTCGACCACCTTCGTGTAGCCGCCGGCGTCAACGATGCGGCGCACGTCACCGATGTAGTCGGGCGTCATCAGCACGAGGATCTCGTCGACCTCGGGCGAGGACTGCAGGACTGCGAGCGTGTGCTCGATGATCGGTTTTCCGGCGATTTTCAGCAGTTGCTTGGGAACTGAGAGCCCGACGCGCGAGCCGACGCCACCGGCGAGGACGACGCCGACAGTCCGCAGCCGTCCCGGGGCGCCCGCCATGCGCGCCAGCATAATGGCGGGCAATGGACCCTGATCTCGAACCGCAGCTGCGGTCGCGTGGACTGCTCGTCGCGCTGGCTGTCTGTGGCGGGTACGTCGCCATGCTCGCGCTCGCGTTGGTGCCCCTGGCCTGGGGGGTGGTGGCGCTCGCCGTGGTCGCCGCCGTCGCCGAGGAGGAGGCAGAGCGCAGCACCTTCGTTCGTCCGGTTCTGGCCCGGGCGCAGATGGCTCCGGCGGCGCGCTCGCTGTTGCGGGACCTGGCCGTCGTGGTGCTCATCGGCACGGCAGGCGACGACGTGCGGGCACGTGCCGCCGCGATCGCTGTCGTGGTCGTCGCGCGGTTCGTGGTGTTGCTCGCCTACGTCGTCGCTCGTCGGCGGGCGGTCCAGGCGGTGCATGCGCGCAACCTCGACCTGCCCGCGGCACCGAGCCGCGGGGGGCTCACTCGCATCGTGCTCGCCGACAAGCTCCAGACCGCGTTGCACCACCTCACCGCGGTCGCGGCGATCGGCACTGCGCTGGCGGTGGCGCTCGACGCGACGGTGGTGGCATGGATCGCCTGTGGCATCACCCTCGCGGCACTGCTCACGTGCGCAGCCGGACTGGCCGGCGCGCTGGTGGGGAGCAGGGGGCACTCCCGCGCCGATCAGGTGGCGGCGGCGCAGGCAGCGGTGGACCGTCTCGGCGCGCGCGCCATGCTCTACTTCAGCGGCACGCCGGACTCGACCTACCAGATCAACACCTGGTTGCGCACGCTGGAACGTCTGCCCGAACCGGTGCTGGTCGTCGTCCGCGAGCCGGCCCACCTGCAGACCATGCAGGCGACGACGCTGCCCGTGTTGGCCATCCCGACGATGGCCGACTTCATGGCGCTGACGTGGTCGCGGCTGCGGGTGGTGATGTACGTCGCGAACGTCGGCAAGAACCTGCACATGCTGCGGGAGCGCGGGCTCCGGCACGTCTTCATCGGCCACGGCGACAGCGACAAGACGGGCAGCTTCAACCCGTTCAGCAAGGTCTACTCAGAGATCTGGGTCGCCGGTCCGGCGGCCCGTGAGCGCTATCACCGGGCCGGCATCGGCATCCACGACGACGAGTTCGTCGAGGTGGGCCGGCCGCAGCTCACCGACATCGCGCCGGCCGCGGCGACCCCGGGCGAGCGGCTGTCGGTCCTCTACGCGCCGACGTGGGAGGGCTGGCCGGGTGACCCGCCGCACTCGTCCCTGGCGACCGCGGGCGTGCGCCTGGTGCGCGACCTGCTGGCCGCGGGCAACGTCCGGGTGCTCTACAAGCCGCATCCGCTCACCGGGACGGTGTCGAAGCAGGCGGCAAGCGCGCACGAGAAGGTCGTCGGGCTCCTCCGCGCCGCGGGCGGCGACCACGAGGTCGTGACGCCGGAGCGCTCGCTCTACGACTGCTTCAACCTGGCCGATGTCCTCGTCGGCGACATCTCGAGTGTCGTGTCCGACTTCCTCGCCAGCGAGAAGCCCTACCTGATGGCGAACCTGCACGGCCTGCCGGCGGAGCAGCTGCGGGAGCAGTTCCCGAGCGCAGCGGGCGCCTACCTGCTGGGTGCCAACGGCAGCGGCGTCGACGCCGCGCTGGCCGCGATCCGCAGTGGCGACCCGATGGCGAGCGAGCGCCACGCCGCCCGGCTGCACCTGCTCGGATCGACTCCGCCGGGCGATCTCTCCGCGTTCGCCACGGCGATCGACAACGCGGCGAACACCGCCGAGCAGCTCTGGCCGGT
>Ga0070679_100001288_pt1 | contig 22155 bp, 22 predicted proteins | sample KBSC63BmetaG_FD_65652 | JGI IMG/M metagenome (GOLD analysis project Ga0070679, IMG submission 65652) | Corn rhizosphere microbial communities from Kellogg Biological Station, Michigan, USA - KBS C6-3B metaG | ecosystem: Host-associated > Plants > Roots > Rhizosphere | place: USA: Michigan... | reverse complement strand
AGAATGTAAATGAAATCTATATCGATAAAAATATTTCAAAAAAAGCCATTACTCTTCTTCAAGAACTTAACCTATCCAGCGGTCTACTGTTTTTAGACGCCCTTATAGCTGCTACAGCTATAGAAAATAAGCTTGTATTAGTTACTAAAAATATAAAGCATTTTAAGGATATACCTACACTACAGGTAGTTCCTCAAGAGACCTTTTTTAAATGAAGATTGCAACCGTTTACTGATTGTACGAGACAATTCAGAATGCTCAATGGTACGTGTTTCCTTGAACATACGATGAAAAATCCTTCGAAAGTATCTCGCTTATTGAAGCTACTAAAGTGACCGTTTTGAAACGGTGTGAAGCGGAGAGGATGGAATGATTTTCGAACGGTTGATTGGTTAGAGATAATAGAAGATCCAGAGGTGATGATACAACAAATACAAACAGTTCTCTAAGAATAGAGTTTATTTTAAAAACTTAAATGTCGAAATCATTTGCTGATCTACCGATGACAACTTGCCACCTGAAAAAGGATTTTCAGAATCATTCAACCAGAATTCATAATAGTAACCTTTATTCTCAAAATCGACCCTTTGATAACTGGCATAGGCTGTAACACCGCCTATCTGTATTTGCTTAAAACCATTTGAAGGATTAGTCGATTGTTCATATGCATTATCCAATTGTGAAATTGGCGCTACTTCTATATAAAAGGTATAACCTGCTATTTCGTACTGAGTACCGCATGGAGATTGGTTAGTTGGAATTAAATTTGGTAATTGCTTCTTATCAATTACTATATAACTTGAATCACAATTGTACTGCAGATCAGAGCTTGTCTTAAGTCCATTTGCTGGTGGATATACTTTCACACTCCAACCCGCAGGAACTTCTAGCTGGAAATTAAAATCCTTATTACTGTAAGTCTGCCACGATGTTGCCACAATAGGTGTAGGCGTTGGTAATGGCGATGGGCTTGGAAAATTAAAATCTGAAGATTGTGGAGCAGGTTTGCACACTCCATTTGCATCTAGGTAGCCAATCTGCATCACTGGAACTCTTTGGTAAACGCATGGCGTTTTTATAGTGGATTGGATGTTGCCTTTGATAGTGTTTACTATATGCGCAGATTCACTCTTCATATATATGCTTAGTAAAATTGGAATAAAGAGCACAAGTAGGAATAATACTGATAACACAACCTTGCCTAATACAGATACAGATCTGTTGACAAAGTACTTTCTCAGGTAGAAGTAAATCCCTATCCAAACAGCCTCAACAACAACTGTAGCGATGTTGGGTAACTGAACAAAAACTACAGCATTTACAACTGTGTTAATGATTCCTATAAATGCTAAGCCGACAACCGCTATCCATGAGGTGTAATTTAACCTGACAAAGAAACGTGACAAAACAATTGAAGATAACGAACTTAATAGCAAGTATGCTAGAAATGGCAAGAGTGTGAACATTAAATTACTCATCTGCAAATTTAATATATAAGCCCAGCTAATTGATCCCACAAAGCCTAGTAACCCAAATGTAAGCAATAAACCTGAAACAATCTGTATTGGTACTGGCGGTTTGGTGTTCACGCGACTATTGCTTATTTCTGAATTATGTTCTGAATTAGAAGCCGGATTCACAGTACCCACAGTAGGTTGTGCTGTATTGGAGAAAATCTGAGGAGGTAATGGTTGGTTTGTAGCCTGCTGGAGGTTCAATTGTGCAAAGGCTTCGTTAATATTTCCCTGAGACCACTTATTAGCGAGTAAATTATTCTTGATTTGTTCTAGGCTTGTTCCTTTTACAATTTCTGCTTGTATATATGAAATTACTTCTTGATTTACCATGTACTCAGCATTACATCTATACGTCCACTTGTCAAATATTGTCTATTTTTTTCTTCTAAAACAGAGGATTTTCAAGGCTAAATACGCTCAAGAATAAAAGCGGAGAGGGCGAGATTCGAACTCGCGAAATCTTGCGATTCGGCGGTTTAGTAAACCGCTGCACTCGACCACTATGCGACCTCTCCTTAATGTTTAAATATATCATGAGAGTAGCCCCTTTAGGGGCGCCCTCTCCAAGGCAGTATCTAGAAGCTAGTAGTTAGTATCTAGGAAATTTTCTAGATACCAGATGCCACATTCTAGATACTACGTTGCATTGTACTATGGAGGGAGGATTTATTCAACCAAAGGAGGATTAAGATTTCCATTCGTTGCTGGTCGTAACTTCAGCTTGACGGGGAAATACTTTATTGATCAATACGTTATGTACTTCTTCATCAAAATCAACACATAAATCGGAAAGAACAGTGATTTGGTAATCTTTATCAGCTGCTTCACGAAGCGTGGATAAAACTACACCGCTGGTGGCAATGCCGGACAATACAAGGTGATGAATATTTTGAGCCCGTAATATCACTTCCAGGTCGCTGCCAGTGAAGGCGCTAACACGGCGCTTTGTTACTACAACGTCAGCTTCTGTAGGAGTGAGCGCTGGTTGCGGATTTATCATAGGAGATGCAGATTGTTTGATAGCTGCAAAAGATTTATTTTGTGAACTGACTTCTGGTAAACCCGGACGAAAACCAACGACAACATAGATGACAGGAATATGGTTTTTATGTGCTTTGGCTACTGTAGTAGTTACTTTCTTAAGATACTTATCTTTATTTTCTATACGATCCAGAATCCCAGGTTGTACATCCATGACGAGTAAGGCTGTTTGATTTGACATGTACTCATTATATCACCGCTTGCAATTATTTTGAGTGGGCGGAGGAGACAGGATTCGAACCTGCGCGAGCTGTTTTAAAAGCTCAGAGATTTAGCAAACCTCCGCAATGGGCCAACTATGCGACTCCTCCATTTTAGTATCTAGAAGTTAGTATTTAGTATTTAGGACTCTTCTAGATACCAGATACTATATTCGAGCTACTAGCACAGATTATACCATTGCCTTGCTAGTTTTTGTTACACTGATTATATGGATCTGCTTGATCTGCTTTTCCCCAAACGTTGTGCAGTTTGTCGCACATTTGGTTCCTTTCTCTGTTCGAATTGTTTCAGCTACTTGACGTTTCAGCAAGAAGACAATTGTTTAGTCTGCAATCGTCCGGCAATTGATGGAATCACGCATCCCAGGTGTTCTGGCAAATATGTAATTGACGGTGTGTCGGCAAGTTTGGTCTATAATCCTACTGTAAGAAAAATGATTAAAGCATTTAAATATCAGCCATATCTATCAAGTATAAAAACGACATTGGGAGAGTTGTTTTATGAAGGATTGATTCAAAAACAAGCATTTGTGCAATTTGTTTCTCAAGAATGTATCTTGGTTCCAATCCCTTTGCATGCTGAACGTTTACGAAAACGTGGATATAATCAGGCAGAATTACTTGCGAACGAAATAGGAAAGCAGTTTCATAATGATGTACGAAATTGTTTGGATAGGGTGAAAAATACGTCATCTCAATTTTCTCTGAAACGAGAAGATAGATTGGCGAATATAAAAGATGCGTTCTCTTTTAGGCAAAAGTATGAAAAAGATATTAGTGATAAAGATATTCTCTTAGTTGATGATTTAGTGACATCTGGCGCAACGATGTTAGAAGCCGCCAATGTATTGAAACGAAATGGAGTAAGGAAAGTGTGGGGAATCGCACTAGCGCATGGGAAATAAGACAGAGTTATGATTTATGAATTAAGAATTAGGAATAAAGGGACGAAAAAGAATATAAAATTATTTAAATCAGTGATAAGTTTTAATTAATAGTTCTGGTAATTAGTGAATTATCTTTGACGCCTAAGACGTGCAGATTGAGAGAAGGAAAACGTAATGTTTTGCCTGTTTCTCGAATTTGCTTCCTTAATGCTTTTACAGATGGTAAAGATTTAGTCCTTACTACTGCAGGTTGTTTTTTGGGATTTCCAAATAACGTATACACCTTATTATCTGCAATAGTGTTAGGATATTTAGACAAAAAAGGAAGCATGTGTCCTGGTTTTACTTTGGCTTTTTTGGTTTTTTTCATATTTCTTTGATCAAATTTCCACCACAGATCTAATTCTTTTTGTGAAAGATGCATGGTTTGGCGACAGAAATCACTTCCGCATTGGCAAAGATGTTTACACGGTTTGCAATCTTCATCTTGCGGCTCTAAAAGGTAATTGAGCGTAATTTCTTCACCTGGGAAAATAGCCCGAATACTGAAAAATAATGTATGGCCTTTATACGTATACATCCAAGCATTTGGGGTACAAGAATGATTGAGTAAATGTATACCAATTCGGTTTAAAAGAGGGTATATAAAGGCATTTCTATGATAATACATAAGATAGAAATGTCGTCCAGTATCATAGATATCTGCTTCACTGGTTGGTACGATTTTTCCGATATAATCGCCAATAACAGTGCCAGCGGGAATCATTTTGGTAGCAAAAACGCCTCTGCCTTTTTTAGCAGTTCCGCGTACTTCCCAGTAATCTTTTGAGAGTAAAAACATAGAGTAAGGTTAACGAACCAATAAAGCCTATAATAACATAATTAGAGGAAGCTGTCAATATTATAGGACTATAATTGATGTTTGCTGTTTAATCTTGGGTCATTGGGGCATTTTTTAGTATTTCTTCCTTAAGAAGGCGATAAAAGGGTATATTTTCTGCTTCTGATAGGCTATGCCTTTCTACAGCCGCATGGAGTTTGTTTGCCATGACAGTTACTTCATCCATGTATTGATTGTACTCAGGCACAGCTGATGTACGTTGATTAATTCGTTCTTTGACCAGATTGACTTTATTCTGTGCAACATCAGTCTTGGTTCTTAACAGTTCGTCTTCGGCGATTAATTCATCAATTTTATCCAAAAGAGCCATGCCTCTGGCATGGCTCGGAATAGCATCCGGATGACTCGCAAATCTTTTAAGAGCTGCGTGAGGCTGAATTACTGCTTCTGAGGCTAATTTCTTATTAATATCTGCTGCTGAATTATTCATACCTTGACTATAGTGCAATCATGGAAAAATGCAAGAGGCGTTTTGCGGAGGGCTATTGATTTATCTTCTGAAGGTATGTACTATTGAAAATGATTTCTAACTTAACAATTCAAAGGTTCAATATGGCGAATATTTTATTAAAAAGGAAGGTTTTAGAGTTACGTAAACTGGGCAAAAGTTATGGTCAAATTAGAAAAGAGCTAGGAGTAAGTAAAAGCACATTAAGCGTCTGGTTAAGAAAGTATCCCTTAAATCGAGAACAAATACGAATATTGAAAGACGAAAATGAAGATCGAATTGAAAAATTCCGTGAGACAATGCGTTTAAAAAGAGAAAGAAGATTGCAGATATATTATAAAGAGATGCAGAAAGAAGTGTTGCCATTCTCTCAAAAAGAGTTATTTTTAGCAGGTGTTTTTCTTTATTGGGGAGAAGGAGGCAAGACAGAGAGAGGCCAAGTGACTATAAGTAATACAGACCCGACGGTAATAAAGTTCTCTCTTCATTGGATGATACATGCTCTGAAAATTCCAAAAGAAAAGATTAAGATAGTGCTTCATCTATATCAAGATATGGTTATAGATTCAGAAATTGAGTATTGGAGCACAGCTTTACATATACCTAAAAGTCAATTTGCGAAACCGTATATAAAGAAGAGTAGAAGAATAGATATAGATGAAAAGGGATACGGTCATGGAACTTGTAATTTACGAGTTTGTGACACGGTCTTGAAAGAGAAAATAATCGAGGCTATTAAGGTTGTTGCTGATTATAGCGATGGATATATTCAGAAGCTTTGATATAATACCTGCATGGTTCCGTAGTTCACCGGTTAGAACGCGATCCTTATAAGATCGATGCAGATGGTTCAACTCCATCCGGAACCACTCGTTATAATTCGCTTAAATGAGTGGTATCTTTGCCTCGTTCAGTCGCGTATTCGAGATAGCGTTCAGTTGTCGAGAGTCGCTTGTGGCCTAAAACTTTGGACAATAAAACAAGGGATGCGCCATGTTTCAAATGGTGGACGACGAAGGTATGACGAAGATCATTAACCTTTGCACCCTCAATGCCTGCCAGTCGGAAATAACGCTCAATTGCTGTTCTGATATTTCTGACCAAGAATGGCTTACCGGATTTGGTGATAAAAATATGGTCATTCTTTACATCCGGACGCATTTGCAGGTAACGATTTAATGCATCATGGGCTGATTTATTTAAAGGAACCACTCTTTCTTCATGTTTTTCAAAAGGTCGAATATTTAATCCATCTTCTTTCATATCAGATAAACGGAGCTCAGCCAGTTCGCCGATACGAATACCTGTTTGTAGTAATAATTCAATCACTGCCGACATTCTGGGATCATTTCTGGCTGCGTCTCGAAGAGCACGGTATTCCGTTTGTTTTAAAATTCTTGGAGGGGCGAGTTCATAGCGGGGATGAGAGACGAGAAGAGAAGGATCATCAGTAATATATTCATTTACCTTCAAAAAACGGTAAAAAGTTCGGGTAGAATTTAATTTTCTCGAAACAGATTTGGGTGTATAGCCATTGGTTGACATTTTGGTCAGAAATGCTTGAATATCATCCTTATTTACTTCATGCACATTGTTCTTCTGCATTTCCTCCAAAAACTTTGCTAACTGATCAATGTCTTTCCCATATGCTAGAATAGTAGCGCTTGAGTGTTTTTTTTCTCGCAGAAAATTAGTAAAAGCTGTGTGGGCGTCGCGAATCCGAATTTGTTTCATAATGGTATGTCCCATAATATCAAATATTGTGGGCGTTAGTCAAGCCTGAAAATGTTAAATACTTATGAAAAAGACAATTTTCTTCCTCATCGTGGCTATAAGTTTGCTAATAATCAACAATTTAACGCATTCAATTATTGATTTATGGCAAAAGCAAGCCTTTTTAACAACAGCACAATCCAATTTACAAAAAGAACAAACGAAAAATCAACAATTGAAACAGCAGCTGAAAGTGGTTTCGCAGAAGCAATTTGTCGAAGAACAAGCGCGTGACAAACTACTTCTCATTAAACCAGGAGAAAAAGTCGTCTTAATTCCGACCGAAATGATGCCACGAGATCAACAATTGCATAACACTGAAAATGTTTCAGTAAAACCCCATTGGCAAGAGTGGTGGGAGTATTTTTTTAATTAAGTTAGAAGATTTTTGTGTTGCGGGGTCGAGAGTCGGACTCGACCAAAAGGATTATGAGCCCTTTATGCACCGTACATTACCCCGCGTGTCTATGTATTATAGCACAAATTTGATTTAAATGTGGCTAACCTGATATACTCAACCACAATTCAAATCTCAAAAATCAAATCTCAAAACAAGTAATAGAGTAGGAGCTATTTATACTTCCTACATAATACTTTATACTTAATACAGTCATGCCAGGGTAGCTCAGTTGGTTAGAGCATCTCATTCATAAAGAGAAGATCGTGAGTCCGAATCTCACCCCTGGTACATCACAGAGTTAAGAAGTAAGAATTTAGAATTAAGGATAGATGGAAGCTACTGAGTCTTCACATTTGGATTATATCGCTGCTGGGGTGATGATTGCAGTTGATAACTACCCGTCGGAGCTGCTGAAGGGTACGTATATGAATTATTGGGCGCCGCATTTGATGGTGTTTGCGAAGGTAAGACGTACGCTGGATTAGCACTGTTTTGTGTAGGAGTCATTTTGTTTTGCTTCTCATACGACTGGATTATTTTTTCTAGCTCGCCAGAGCGAGCGAATTGATACAATGCACTACCCAGACTCAAGAAAATAAACGTCCAAATGACCCATCCGATAGCAGCAATAATCCATATCCAGACGAACGATACGGATTTATTAAAATCAGTTCGTTGCTTGGCTTGCGTGTATACTGTATAAGAGAAGCATAAAGCATACCATTCAAAGATTAGGTTGATGATAAACGATAGGACACCAACCTCCATAGATACTTTGCTGTTAAATAAAGTAATAATTTGAGGGATGATTGTAAGGGCCACACTTAGAATGAATAAGATGAATAAGCGGATAAATACAGCAGCGAAATTATGTGTGGTAATCATGTAACTCCGTTTTAGAGCATGTAAAGGACTTTGTCCTCCGGCAATGACCTCAAATTGAGCGAAAGAGAAAAAGAAAAGAAATAATATAAAAGGAATAAGCAAGAAAATCAGCCCTCCGACTTCTAGAAAAAAAGTGAGAAAGCTAATGCCGAACACAGGTAGAATTAGCGAGAATCCTTTCTTCATTATCGATCCAAATGATTCAGTTTGTGCTTCACTCAAACTGAGGATAAACCATATAGAAGAGAGAAAGCTACACAAAAATATAAGGATGAAAGAAAATATGAGCCCTCCTACGATGAGCATTATAAAAGGTGTTGCAGTTTTTTCGTGGACTAAAAATATAGAAATAATTGCTCCTGAGAAGGTAAATACAGTAATGCCAAAACTCAGTGCATAACCTAGAATGACGATCAGCAAAGATAAGAAGAAACGACTGAACCGACTGATAAATAAATGCCAGGTTTCGGAGAAAAGCACACTAAAAGAAGGAAAAACTTGTGCAGAGGTTTGTGTATTTGCTGGAACAGGCTGTGTTTGTATTGAATTATCCATTTTGACTTAAAGTATCCTTAAGAATAATCATGCGAGCTTTCTCTTTCTTTGTCAACGGGCGAAATAAACAGTATAATGTTGGCAAACGGAGATAGGTTATGAGTATTAAAGATTTACAAAATAAAAAAATTGCGGTAATAGGTTTGGGTGTTGAAGGCATGTCGACAGTTGGTTATTTAGTCAAACAGGGGATTATCCCAACTGTATTGGACGAAACATTAACTGAGGACAATGAAGCAATTAAGTCCTTGAAAGCAGCAGGTATTGGGTATATTGTGGGACGAGATTCTATCGCTTCGCTCCAGAATGACAAATACGATATTGTTTTCCGAAGTCCTGGGATATCTCCACTACGAAAAGAGTTAGTGGATGCGAAAGAAAAGGGTGCTCTCATAACATCTCATACACAACTATTTTTCGATCTTTGTCCGTGTCCGATTATTGGAGTAACTGGAACAAAAGGGAAAGGTACTACAGCTACATTGATATATGAAATGCTGAAACAGCAGGAATTTGATGCTTATCTTGGAGGCAATATAGGTCTGCCACCTTTAGAGTTTCTAGATAATTTATCAGCACAATCAAAAGTAGTATTAGAATTATCCAGTTTTCAATTACAAGATCTGCAAAAGAGTCCACATATTGCTGTCGTGTTGATGATTACTTCGGAGCATTTGGATTATCATAAAGATATTTCAGAATATGTTGATGCGAAACGAAATATTCTTCGTTTTCAAACATCCAAGGACTTTGCCATAATTAATCGTGATTATCCAGCATCGCTTGAATCGGATATTCTGACAGAAGGAAAAGTATTTTATGTATCACGCGAGCGAGAAACAGAGAATGCTTGCTTTGCATTAGGTGGAAAGATTATCGTTAGACGTAATGGGCAGAACGAAGAAATTATTGACACTTCAGATATTGCTCTTCTTGGCAAACATAATTTTGAAAATGCTTGTTCAGCGGTCTTGGCAGCCAAATTAGCTGGGGTTTCCACCAAATATATCGTGTCAGTTCTAAAAACTTTTACAGGCTTAGAACATCGCTTACAATTTGTTCGAGAAGTAAACGGTGTCAAATATTATGACGATTCATTCTCAACGACGCCTGAGACCGCGATTGCAGCTATTGAAGCATTTACCCAATCGGAAATTTTGATCTTAGGCGGATCGAGTAAGAAAGCAGATTTTACTGAACTTGGAAAAGTGATTCGATTGGCTAAGAATATCAAAGCAATTATTGGAATTGGTGTCGAATGGGATGAGATCAAATATCAAATCTCAAATATCAAATCTCAAATCTTATTTATCGAAGGAGCGGAGAATATGTATCAGGTCGTCCAAGCAGCAAGTAAAATTGCTCAAGCAGGAGACGTTGTATTACTTTCGCCCGCGTGTGCGAGTTTTGGGATGTTTAAGAATTATAAAGATAGAGGAGAGCAGTTTATAAGGGAGGTAAACTCCCTTTAATTTTCAAATCACAATTTACAATTTTCAATCAAGCTCCAATGGACAAAATGCTTCAAAATGTTTGCAAATTGAAATATTGATAATTCATTGAAAATTGGATTTTGTAAATTGGAAATTTAATCCGATGTTTAAATTTACCATCGAAACTAAGGATAAAACGACGAAAGCCAGGGCTGGGAAGCTTGTTACTCCGCATGGTGAAATATTGACTCCGAATTTTAATCCAGTCGGAACTCAGGCGACTGTAAAAACACTATCTGCCCATGATCTAAAAGACTTAGGATCACAAATAGTACTTGCTAATACCTATCATCTTTCTTTGCGTCCAGGTGCAGATGTTATTGAGAAAATGGGTGGAATTGGAAAGTTTATGTCATGGGAGGGCCCTACTATGACAGACAGTGGGGGATTCCAAGTATTTTCGTTAGGAGTTGCTCAGACAAAAGTTGAAGTAAAAGATATTCATGGCAGAAAGACGAGCAAATTCTCTAAATCGGTTTTTCTTTCACTAGCTGATTTTGGCATACAACTTCCAGCAGTGACCAAAACTCGCCAAGAAAAAGAATTGAAAAAAATGAAAGAGGCTAGGGTCCATGAAGATGGTGTTTGGTTTTATTCCTACACTGATGGAAAGAAAATTTGGTTTGATGCATCTGAGTCAATTCGACTGCAAGAACAACTAGGTGCTGATCTCATCGTCGCATTTGATGATCATGAATCGCCGTTTTGGGATTATGAATTAACAAAACTTTCCCTAGAACGAACCAGCCGCTGGGGAATTGCCAGTTTGGAGGCGCAAAAGCGGAAAGATCAATTGCTCTATGGTGTAGTTCATGGCGGGGCGTATGAGGATTTACGCAAATTCTCAGCTGGATTTACGGATAAATATTTTCCAGCAATTGCAATTGGTGGATCATATACTTCAAAAGAAGTTTTGTACCATGTATTGGATTGGACAGTCCCATATTTTCAAGATGATAAGCCTAGGCATTTGCTTGGCATTGGTGAAGTACAGGATTTATTTGAAGGTATAGCACGCGGCATTGATTTCTTCGATTGTGTGGCACCAACCAGGCGGGGAAGACATGGCAATTTATATATTCATCCGAAAAACGGCGGCCATAAAGAGAATAATTTTACGATCCAAATTACTAATGCACGATTTGAAGTAGATCCTGAACCGATAGATCCAGGTTGTGCATGTTTTACCTGCCAGAACTTCACTAGAGCTTATGTGCGGCATTTAATTAAAGCTGATGAACAGCTTGGTCAGCGTCTCGGATCGATTCACAATGAATCTTTCATCGTCAATTTAGTGAGAGAGATTCGAGAAGCGATTTTGGATGGCCGATTTGAAGCAATGAGACGAGAGTGGTTAGAGTAATTGGATATTTGGAAAATCCTTCTTAGTTTTATCATATAGTTTCTTATCAGCTGTGATGAATGGACACTGTCGTTGTATCATTACGAAAAGATACATAGCGTCATAAAAACTAAGGATATACTTCTTTGCAATTGCATATGCGATAGGGATAGAAGTAGCTTCTATTTCATACGAGATAATAGGCATGTTCTTCAATTCATTCATGCTATGTTTTACGTCTTCTTGTGTGACATGTTTCGTAAGAAGTACATTTCCAATTTCATAATAGAAAAGAGAAGGAACAATGATAGAAGACTTGTCTTGGTGAATTTTTTTAAGCAAAGCATTTGCATTTTCCCAATCTGGCTCTGGAATAAACCATTTGATTGCCACTGAAGCGTCTACGACGATGAAATTATTTATCATGTAGTATATCAAGCAAATGCTTGGTTCTTTCTTCACGCATTTCTCGAATGATCGTCGCACTGTCTTTGCCATGCGCATATTTCTTTCCTTCTTTATCCCGAAACGCGCGGATTTGCTCCATAGCGTTTGTAAGTTTTTGTAATGAGGTTTCTTGTTCAAGCTTACTTTCCACAGCAGAACGAATGTATTCTCCCATGGAAAGATTATCTTGTTTGGCGCGTTTGGCAACCTGACTGGCTAATTGTTCATCAAAAAGAACATGTATACGTTTATTTAGCATACACATACACATTAGCATGCGCATATATGTTTTGTCAAGTCAGATGCAAGGGAGTGACTCAAATAGCCTCAGTAAAAGTAGTTTGACAATGCATGCCATCGAGCCTATAATAGCATCATGATAGAAGGTTTTCATCCAAACGAGCATGATGCAAGCATAAATGTCCCTTCTCGTGCTGAAACTCGACAACCTGAAAGACATACCCCGTTTTATACTGCCACATTAGATCTAGTGCATCAGCGAATTCCTGAAGTTGAAGCGGGAGTGAAAGTTGCGTTGGATAGTATCGATAGACAAGCTGTAGATAATTTTCATGTATTCAAATCTCAGGAGTACCCTGGAGTTGAATTTACGGTAAGTAAAGTAGCTATTACGCCTGATGATATTCATGCGATTGCAAAGGCTATGGAGCCGCATCCAATTATTACAGTAAAACAACCACAAGATCCTGAAGCAATTCCTGTACGATCAGAGCCGAGACATGATGAAAATGAAAAAATAGTCTATTTTCTTTTCCCACCATTTAATCCTCCAGGGGCTGACCACGCCTTAGTACATATGGATATGCTCATTGACAGATTCATGCGAGAGCTTCCAGAAGTGGCTGGCGCAATGAAACGAGGAGAGCCAATACCCCGAGTTGAGGCATACTCATTGGGTTCCACAACAGGATTAGGTGGGAAGGAGTCAAAAGATGCATTGAAAGAGAAAAAGAAAGATGGATTTGATGTGCATGGTGCATATTATGCAGAATATATTGCTTCACAATTACCCACCACAGCTGAAGAATTAGCAAATACTCGTATAGTCTTGCAAGGAGTATCTCGGGGAACGTTTACAGCTGCATCTGCATATTCCCATTTATCAACTGAGCTTCAAGCTCATACACAAATACTTGCAGATGGAAATGTAGATAATGGTATGCGAGTAGTGAATGGATTTAGAAAAGAAACGCTATGGCATATGAAAAATAATCCTTTCATGAAAGTACTTGGGAAAGCAGGCAAAGGGTTTCCAGAATATCTTTCTCAGACTGCAGGGATCGAAAAAGACTCTTTTCCAGATACAGTTAGGAAACTAAGAGGGAGCGCGAGAGATGCTATAAATTTGGTAAAGGGGAAAACACCAATGCCAACAGACACCGAAAGAATATATATGCGTCAAGGAATAGAAGATCCTTTACGTGATTCAACGGATCTTGAAGGAAGAACTGTCAAAACAATCGGAAGATCAATAATGGCTCCAGTAAAAGGAAGACATTTCTTCGACCTCTATCAAAGAACAAGCCGTTGGAAAAAGAATGCAGAATATTGTGAATCTGCAGTTGCTGCCCTCAATAAAGCCTCTTGACGATATATCATCATACTAGTATAACAGTATTTATGGTAAATAAATCAGCTTCGAAGATTGTAAAAGAAATACAAAAGTTACACACAGAAGAAGAGATCAGAGATTTTTTATTGGGAGTACTAACACCAGGGGAAGTTGAAGAAATTGCTCAAAGGATTGAAATCGTTAAGATGTTGAAAAAAGGGGTAAATCAACATGAAATCGCTGAAAAATTAGGTGTGGGTGTCGCGACTGTGACCAGAGGATCAAAAGAATTGAAATTAGGTAGATTTAAAAGTATTTGAATATGAAAGTTACAATAATATTTATTTTTTGTCATTCTGAACTTGATTCAGAATCTAGTCAATTCCTGGATTCCTGCTTTCCCCACAAGGGGACTAGTTGCGCCCAAGGCACTAGGGTCGTTGCCCGTCGCGAGACGTCGCGCGGAAATGACAATATAGTTTCATGGCGATAGTCTCTTTTAGGAGGCTGATTTGTCGTGAGTATAAGATAGATTGTCATTACAAATGAACCTGCCAAGGGAGGTTTTTAATATGAAAGGAGGTGAAATATATGACAGCGGAAAATAGACCAGGTTTTGCTCCACGTTTACGTCCAGGAGAACAATTACCGGTTGTACCAGAGGGAAAAGCGGTAACTCGAGTCTATGGAAAACTTGTTAGTATTTCAGCAAAAGGTCCAAATGAAGATTATGCGGGTAAATCAGCTTATACAGAAAGACAGCTCGATGAAATTGTCAAAATAATGCATGAAAAAGCTGAAAAGTCGGTGTAATTACAATTGAAACCTTATTTGAGTCGTTATACGGGCTAAGATATAAAACAGTGGTCGCTATTCAATCTGGAAAAAAATAAGATTTGTGTTACACTACGAAAGGCCCTCTTTCGCCCAGCCTTTGCTTAAGCTTCGGCCGGCAAATAGAGCTACGGAAGGGTAAAAGAAATTAATTATGAAGAAAAAAGTTTATTCTGGCATCAGAGCGACCAATCGCTTGCATATTGGCAATTATCTTGGCGCAGTAAAAGGCATGTTGGCATTGCAAGATCAATATGATTGTGTATTTTCAGTCGTTGATCTGCATGCCATGACTACTCCTTATGATCCAGGAACATTACATATGTCAGTACGAAATATCATTTTGGATTTTCTCGCGGCAGGGTTAGATCCTGAGAAATGTGCTCTGGAAATCCAATCGCAAATTCCCCAGCATACAGAACTCGCATTTTTATTATCCACCATTTATCCAGTGTCCCGTCTTGAGGATTTGCCAACCTATAAAGATAAAAAAGCGCAATATCCTAAGTTCGTGAATATGGGTTTATTATATTATCCGGTTCTCATGGCAGCTGATGTGTTGCTGTATAAAGGTGAACTCGTGCCAGTTGGGATTGATCAAGAACCACATTTGGAAGTGATGCGGGAGATTGCTCGAAAATTTAATGCTGTTTATCCATCGGCAAGCATGGGACAAGTGACATTTCCTGAGCCACAACGTTTTAAAACGACTGGCGAATATGTGCCATCTTTAACTGGAAGCGGGAAAATGAGTAAGACAGTCGAAGGCAGTTATATTACACTTGCTGATGACTTGGATACAATCAGGCGACGAATTGCCAAAGTGCCCACAGACAGTGGGACACTTGGCGGCAATATTCCTCAAGAGGGTGGTGTAGCCAATTTATTTACGTTGCTTAAACTTTTTGGTCCGAAAGAAACATTTATCAAATACGTTGAAGAGTATCGCGAGAAAAGCATTCGCTATAGCGATATGAAGGATGTAGTATCGACATTGATTCATGAAGAATTATTGCCTTTGCAAAATAAACGACGCGAATTTGAGCAACAACCAGAACTCGTTGACGGAATTATTGCTGAAGGTAGAGAAAAATGTTTAGTCAGAGCAGAGGCGACGATGAATGAAGTAAAAGAAAAAATGGGACTCCTCTGAGCGAAATTTCTAATGTCGAATTCCTAATTTCTAATAAAAATTCAAAGGTCAAATGTCTATTATTGGTCATTTGTTAGAAATTAGATATTAGTTATTAGATATTTGAAAATATGCAGCTAGATAAAAAGACAATTACACTTTTTCAAGAAGAGATTCTCGCCTGGTATGCAGCAAATAAACGTAATTTACCTTGGCGGGAAACCCATGATCCATACAAGATTCTTGTCTCAGAAATTATGCTGCAACAAACCCAAGTAAGTCGAGTGATCCCCAAATATGAAGCGTGGTTAGAGAAATTTCCAACGATTGAAAGTTTGGCGATTGCGAAAAAAGAAGATATTTTACACTTGTGGAGTGGATTAGGATATAACAGACGAGCGTTGTATTTACAGAAATGTGCAGTTGCTTTACAAAAACTTAAAACTGAAAACATAAAATTAAAAACTGATGACAGCCCCACTTACTGGCCACAAACGATTGAAGAATTAGAGGAACTGCCGGGAATTGGTCCGTATACAGCTCGAGCTATTGCTTGTTTTGCCTTTCATCAACAAGTTGCAGTGGTTGATACCAATGTGAGGAAGGTCATATTGGTAAAGTTTAGTGAGGATTCTGGACAAGCCAGAATGACGAATAAAGAGTTACAAGAAATTGCCGATGAGCTTTTACCCATTGGTCAAGCTTATGATTGGAATCAGGCGCTCATGGATTATAGTAACATCGTTTTACAAAAAGAAAAAGTAGTAACGAAGAAGCAATCCACATTCAAAAATTCTGATAGATATTATCGAGGAAAACTTCTTCGCGTATTGCTTGTACAGAAATCTTTGCCGGTTAGTGAAATTGGCTACGTGTTACGAGATGACTATAGTCAGAAAGATGAAGCGTGGAAAACAAAACTTTTGGAAGGATTGGAGAAAGATGGATTGCTACAAATAAAAGAAAGTGAAGTCAGTATTTAAAAGAATTTCCAATTATTAATTTACAATTTTTCTGGCGAAGCTAGATCTTGTTTCGCAGGACAATTAAGATGCAATGAATAAATTTTAAAAGTTTAAAATCTGAGCAATTGGTCATTTCTTTAGAAGTGGTAAAAACTTGTTTCTTGTGCTATACTGACCTTTGTTATGGCCACGAATGGAAAAAAATCAACAACTAATAAAAACTCCAGAAAAGTAAACAAATTTCGTTTTAAGTCTTCTTGGAAAAATATTGTTATTTACGCAATTATTGTGCTTTTTGCTCTCTTTGCATTAGCAGCTATAAGTTCACCAATTGATGAGGGAAAAACAATTTCGCTTTCTCAGGTTATTAGTGATGTTAAAAACCATAAAGTGAAATCTATTGTGGTCGAAGGGGATATGCTCACTATCACTGAGAAAAATGGTACATATACTGCTACGAAAGAAGCGGGCTCAGATTTTTATGCAGTACTTAAAGATGCAGGTGTTCCTCCAGGAACCACAAATATACGAGTCAAGGATAACAATGCTTTGAATAACTGGATTAATATTCTCGGCAGTGTTTTGCCAGTTGTCTTAATGATCGGTTTTTTATGGTTTATCTTCCGACAAGCCCGGGGGGCGCAAGAGAATATTTTCTCCTTCGGACAATCACGTGCTAAATTATTTAATAAAGATAATCCGAAAACAACCTTCGCCGATGTGGCAGGTGTGGACGAAGCAAAGCAAGAGTTAACAGAAATTGTTGATTTTCTGAGAAATCCAGGGAAATATAAAGTGATGGGAGCCCGGACGCCAAAAGGTGTTCTTATGATCGGGCCAAGTGGAACAGGGAAAACATTACTTGCTAGAGCAACTGCAGGCGAAGCGAATGTGGCATTTTTCTCCATGGCGGGTAGTGAATTTATGGAAATGTTGGTTGGAGTAGGAGCGAGCCGAGTACGCGATTTATTTAATACAGCTAAGAAATCACAACCCTCCATTATCTTCATCGATGAAATTGATGCAATTGGCCGACAACGAGGAAATGGATTAATGGGTGGACATGATGAACGAGAACAGACATTGAATCAAATTTTGGTGGAAATGGATGGATTTACTCCCAATGAACAAGTCATCGTTATGGCAGCCACTAATCGACCTGATGTATTAGATCCAGCACTTGTACGGCCAGGTCGTTTCGATCGTCGAGTGTCCTTAGATCTTCCAGATGTTGAAGGAAGAAAAGCAATTTTAGCAATTCACTCGAAAGGCAAACCATTTGATTCGAATGTAAATTGGGATCGAGTTGCGAAGCGAACCGTAGGGTTCTCAGGTGCTGATTTAGAAAATATGTTAAATGAAGCAGCGATCCTGGCTGCACGTTTAGCCAGAAAGGCAATTAGCATGATTGATTTAGAGGAGGCTGCCACCAAAGTTAAACTTGGTCCTGAGAAGAAACAATTACAAACAGAAGAAGATCGTCGAATGACTGCATATCATGAGGCAGGGCATGCATTAGTCATGTGGGAGATGCCGCATCTGGATCCAGTGCATAGAATTTCTATTGTCCGTCGAGGTTTGGCATTAGGGCACACTATGATGGAACCAATAGAAAGAACACATGAGACGAAAACCCACTTAGAAGAACAAATCGTTGCCATGCTGGGTGGTCGGGCAGCTGAACAAGTCGTGTTCAAGGAGATGACAACTGGAGCTGGGTCAGATATTGAAAAAGCAACCCATGTGGCTCGGGCAATGGTAGTGAAGTTTGGTATGAGTGATCTGGGGCCAATTGATTTTGAAGGAGAACGACAGACTGTTTATGAACAAAGCGAATTGTCTCCAGCCATGGCAGCTAGGGTTGACGAGGAAGTTAAAAAAATTACTGATATCGCGTATAAACAGGCATTGAATATTATTACAAAACTCCGCGATAAAATGGATCTTTTGGCTGAAGAATTATTGAAAAAAGAGACACTTGATGCTGATGAATTTGCCAAACTCATTGGTCCTAAAGTTACCCCAGCTGTTGTAAAGGCATAGTAGTATCTAGTCTAGAATTTGGTATTGAGAGTCTAGTATCAGTAAAGTTGTTAAAAGAGATAATAGCAGAGGATAAGATTTGGCTTTTGATTTGAAATCATCAAATGAAGTGATACAAAAAACTCCTCGACTTTGTTGCACGCCACTTAGAATGACGATACGCTAGCTATCTCTCAAAAGAGGTTGAATCTGCTACAATACTTTCAATGAAAAAGTTAATTATTATTGACGGAAATGCGATTTTATATCGAGCATTTCATGCGTTACCTCCATTAACTAATCCACAAGGAGAACCTGTCAATGCGGTCTATGGATTTTTTTCCATGCTACTCAAAGTGATTGAAGAACAGAAACCAGATTATTTCGTCGTTTGTTTTGATCGATCCTCACCGACAGTTCGTCAAGAAATGTTCGTTGGCTATCATGCACATCGGCCGAAGATGGATGATGGTTTGGTTTCTCAAATGAGAAAAGTAGATGAAATAGTTGAGCGAATGCATGCTGCTATGTTTGCTGTGAATGGATTTGAAGCAGATGATTTGATAGGAACGATTGCAAAGAGAGTTCAAGATCGTCATTCTGGGGAGCCAAAGGCGACACCAGAATCTAAAAGCACTAGATCCTGGACAAGCCAGGATGACGAACAAATTGAAACAATTATCGTCACAGGTGATAGAGATTTACTCCAGTTAGTTGATAAACATACGAAGGTTATGATGCTAGTGACAGGGCTCAGTAAAACACTTTTATTTGACGAGAAGGCAGTTGAAGAGAAGTATGGTGTGACGCCAGCCCAGTTTATCGATTATAAAGCGCTGATTGGGGATGCCTCAGATGGGTATCCAGGAGTCAGTGGTATTGGTCCAAAGACTGCAGCAACATTATTGCAGAAGTATAAAACGTTTGAAAATTTGTATGAACATGTCGGAGAATTGCCTGAAAGAATTGGCCTACAACTTGCGACTGATGCAGAACAAGCAGCGTTAGCGAAGAAATTAGCTACGATCATCCGAGATGTGCCGTTCCAATTTGATCTGAAGAAGTGTGCATGTATAGACTTCGATATTCCGGCTTTACAACAGGAGTTTATAAAACTCGGTTCTAATAGTTTGCAAAAAAGGTTAGCAACGACATTTCCTGAATTTGCTGAAAAGAAGAAAAATAAAATCCCAGATGGACAGATGGAGCTAATATAATGACCAATTTTCAATATCCAATGACCAATCAAGTTTCAATGACAAAGTTCGGAAATTATATAATTTAATTACTGATTGGATATTGGTCATTGAGTATTGGATATTCTTATGAAGGTTGCCTTAGTTCACGATTATATAAAAGAGTACGGCGGAGCAGAGAAGGTTTTAGAAGCATTGCATGAACTATTTCCTGATGCACCTGTTTATACTTCAGTCTATTTGCCTCAATATTTAGGTCCACACGCAAAGCGTTTTGCTAACTGGGATATCAGAACATCATATTTACAAAATATTCCCGGCAAAGCAAAATTAATTAGTCCGTTTCGCTTGCTATCAAAATCTATTTTTCAGAGTTTTGATTTTTCTGGATATGATGTGATTATTACTTCAGCAACCGGTGCATATTTGCCTAATTCTATAGATAAAAAAAAGGCGAAATTAATCTGTTATTGTCATACACCGCCCAGATATTTGTATGGATATGCTACTGCCAGAGTGTTAACGAAAAATGTTCTTATTAAGAGTTTAGCTCAAATGGCTAATCACATTTTGCGTATGCACGATTTCGAGACTTCTGCTAATGTTGATCAATATATCGCTAATTCCGAAGAAGTGGCGAATCGGATCAAAAAGTTCTATCGAAAGGATAGTGTTGTGGTATATCCACCGGCTTTTGAAGAATCAAGAATCAAGAATCAAGAATTAAGAATCGAAAAAAAGAATACTAAATACCAGATAACAAATTCTAGATACTACGTTGCTGGAGGGAGATTGGCGAGACCGAAACATATTGATTTGATTATCAAAGCATGTTTGCAACTTGAAGTACCATTGAAAATATTTGGCAAAGGATTTGCAGGATACGGAGAAGAATTATCTCAAATCGCACACCCCACGGGTACTAGCTTCTCCGAAGCGGCGAATCTCAAATCTCAAAAAGATGGAAATAAAATAGAGTTTTTGGGGGAAGTGAGGGAAGAAGAGAAATGGGAATTATATCGGAATGCAAAAGCATTGCTCTTTGCTTCAGAGGATGAAGATTTTGGTATTATGCCAGTTGAAAGTATGGCTGCTGGAACGCCAGTTATTGCCTATCGATCGGGAGGAGTGCAGGAAACAGTAATTGATAAAGTGACAGGACTGTTTTATGACGAATTGAAGGTTGAAAGTTTAGTTGCAGCAATAAAACAATTTGATAAAATGAAACTCAACCCGAAAGATTGCCAAAAACGAGCAGAGAAGTTTAGTAAGGAAAGATTTATGAACGAAATGAAGAAAGTTATAGAAAATACTGCCTCAAAATAAACTGTATGTCTTCATTGCAAGAAGTATCCATCAATAGACATGATGAGAGATATGCTCTGATGTTTACTGGACAAGGTTCTCAAGTTGCTCGAATGGGAGAGCAATTGCTGGGAAATGATTTAGTCCCCGGTTATCCCGAAGCAGTAACAATTTTTGCTCGCGCAGAAAAAGTTAGGCCTGGAATAACCGAGTTATGTGTCATTGGATCAAAAGAAGAGTTAGGAAAAACAGTGAATACACAGCCTGCAGTTGTTCTCTATCAGGCTGCTCTCTATGACATATTCAAGAATCGAGAAGTCAGCAAACCGACATTGGCTTCGGGCCATAGCTTGGGATTATTAACGGCATTATATGCTGCTGAATCGTTTGACCTAGAAACGCTTATCACATTGGCTACAAAACGAGCAGAACATATGCAAGCAACTGCGGTAAAGCATAAACAAAAAGTAGGAATGGGGGTTGTTGTGGGCTTATCAAAGGAAATATTTACTCGTATGGTTAACGAGATAAGGGAGCCATTAGACGATCCCGACGAACTTGTCATGTCAAATGATAATTCTCCAATACAATTTGTGCTTAGTGGTCTGTCTATTCGTGTACATCATGCGTTAGAGAAAGCACGGGGACTTGGTGCAAGAATGGCTGAAGCTCTGGATATCTCAATACCTTCACATTCTCCGCTTATGAAAGGAGCTCAAGAAGGTTTTCAAGATGATCTCAGGTCAATTAAATTCGAGAAACCGCGGATACCTGTTTATGGAAATACAGAGGCTAAGTTACTTACGACACCTAACGAAATTGAAGTTGAGTTAGTGCAAACATTAGTGGAACCTGTACAATGGACAGCGTTTCTTGTAGAAGCATTAGTAGGTCAACAGATAGATTCATTTGTAGAGATGGGGCCCTCCAAAAAGCTGGGAGGTATGGTAAAACAAACATATACAGAATTACAAAGAAGTCAGAGACACGTTCCCGATAGTATAAGAATAACATCATTTCACGACAGAAGAAGTTTATCTACATTATATAATAGAACATAACTATGCCTGAATTACCTGAGGTAGAAACAATCAGATTAGGTTTACAACAACATCTTGTCGGTCAAACGATCGAGAAGGTTGACGTGCGATTGAAAAAGATGGTTACTGGGAACATTGAGTATATTGTCGGTGCGACAATTACATCTGTTGAACGTTT
>Ga0070679_100001286_pt1 | contig 22179 bp, 20 predicted proteins | sample KBSC63BmetaG_FD_65652 | JGI IMG/M metagenome (GOLD analysis project Ga0070679, IMG submission 65652) | Corn rhizosphere microbial communities from Kellogg Biological Station, Michigan, USA - KBS C6-3B metaG | ecosystem: Host-associated > Plants > Roots > Rhizosphere | place: USA: Michigan... | reverse complement strand
GAGGCCGTCGACGGCTACAAAGGCTTCATCAAGGCGCACCCGGGCAACGAGCGCGTGCAGGACGGCTACGCCGCCTTCCGTATCGGGCTGTCCTACTTCAAGGAGATCCCGACCGACTTCTTCATCATGCCGCCGTCGTACGAGAAGGATCAGGGGCCGGTCATCGACGCCTTGCGCGAGCTGTCGGCGTTCGCCGATCAGTACGGCGACAGCATCTACGCGCCCGAGGCGCGCAAGCTCATCGGCGAGTGCGTCAAGAAGCTGACCGACCACGAGCTCTACGTCGCGCGCTTCTACCTCGACGCCAACAAGCCCTACTCCGCCATCGGGCGGCTCGAGGGCATCATCAAGGACTACCCGGCGTCGCAGCGCGAGCCGGAAATCATGTTGCTCTTGGGAAAGACCTACTTGAAAATGGAAAAGCCGACGGAGGCGCGCGCCACCTTCGCCAAGCTGGCGGCGCAGCATCCCGACGATTTCCGGGCGGAGAAGGCGAAGCTGTATATTCAGTTCATCGACAAGAAGTACGCTCAGCACTGAGGGGAGATAGATGGACGAGCGGCTGCGCAACCTCATGCACCTGGCGCGTGAGCACTACGAAAATCACGAGTACGCCGAGGCCGAGCCCATCCTCCTGCAGATCGTCCGCGAGCATCAGGGCTTCGCCGACATGTTCAACATGCTCGGCGTGATCCATCACGGCCACGGGCGCTTCACGCAAGCGCAAGAGATGTTCGAGCAGGCGCTCAAGATCAATCCCAACTACACCGAGGCCGCGCTCAACCTCGCGGTCACCTACAACGACCTCGGAAAGTACGCGCAGGCCAAGGAAGTGTACGCGCACGCCATCGCGCGCTCGCGCGAGCAGCCGCGGCAGCTCGATCCGTTCGCCAAGGGGAAGATCGCGAACATGCACGCGCGCGTCGCCGACGCCTACGCGGGCATCGGCATGGGCGAAGAGGCGGCGCGCGAGTATCGCAAGGCGCTCGACCTGTGCCCGACGTTCGTCGACATCCGCACCAAGCTGGCGTCGACGTTGCGCGACATGGGCGACAAGGAAGCGGCGGTGCAGGAGTATCAGCTGGTCAAGCAGCAGTCGCCGAAGTTCCTGCCGGCGCGCATCAACCTCGGCGTGACGCTGTATTCGCTCGGGCGGCGCGACGAGGCCAAGAAGGAGTGGGAGTCGGTGCTGGCCGAGGATCCGGCGAACAAGAGCTGCCGCATGTACCTCGACATCTTGAAGGGCTGATCACTTCGATTGCAGCTGCACGAGGCCGGCGGCGACGTCGGCGGCCGAATTCAGCGTGGCGTCGATGCGCGCGTCTGCGAGGAGCGTGCGGGCGAAGAAGCGCATGAGGTAGCGCGTCGAGTAGCGCAGAACGACGGCGGCGTCGGCGGAGCCCTTGGTGCAGAGCGTGCAGAAGGCGCAGCTGGCCGGATCCTCGAACTCGGTGTGATCGGCGCCGACGGCGGTGAGCTCGAGCGACGGCGACGGCGCGGCGTGCCACAGGACGTCGTAGTTCTGATCGGCGGGCGCGCAGGCCATGCTGCCGGCGGCGTCGGTGGTCTCGCCGAGGAACACCGACGGGATGGCGAGGGCGCCGAGGCTCATGGCGGCGGCGCCGTTGCTGTCGACGGGATCGAGGCCGAAGAAGCCGGCGAGCTTGCCGTGGAGCGCGCCTTCGGCGGCGAGCAGCGACGCCATCCCGCCGCGCGAGTGGCCGGCGAGGCCGAGCTTGCCGGCGTCGACGCGGCCGGGCAGCGCCGTCGGGAGCCAGCCGACGACGAAGGCGATGTCGTCGGCGACCGCTGGCGCTTGCGCGAGGACGCCGGGATCGTCGCGCGTGACGGCGATGATGCCCCACGAGGCGAGGCGCCTGGCGTAGGGCGCGTAGGCGGCGCCGGGCTGCTGCAGGCCGGCAGAGACGACGACCAGCGGTCGCGCGCCGGCGGTCGAGGGCACGTACACGGTGATCGGAATGGACTTGCCGTTGCCGCTCGCCGTCATCTGCATCGTGGTGTACGGCTCGGGGCCGTCGTCGTCGTACAGGAGCGCGGTGGCGAGATCGGCGGCGGATGCGAGGTCGGCGGGCGCGCCGAGATCGCCCGCGACGGCGGCGTCGGCGGCATCGCCGGCACCGGCGGCATCGGCGGGCACGTCGCCGCCGGGGGCGTCGCCGGCCGCGTGACAGCCGGCCAGCACCGCCAACGTCGCCCCGATGCACGTGGTAAGTAAATTTTTACTTAACATGCGAGATGAGTACCCCGCCCGGGCGAACGGGGCCACGCCGCGTGTGGACGATCACGTCGCTCGCAGACCGCATGCGGTAAGATGCCGTCATGAGCGACGGGGGGAAGTCGCAGCGGCCGACGGCTGCCGCGAAGCCGGCGCGCGCCGTGCAGCCGCCGGCCGCCGCCGGCAAGACGACGCCGCTGACGCTGCCGGCGCGCGACGGGCTCGACGCCGAAGGGTGGCACGAGCGGCTGCAAGGCGAGAACATCGCGCAGCAGCTGCCGCCCAATCCGTGGATGCGCATGCAGGCCGAGCGGACGGCGATCGCCGGCGACGTGCAGCGGCGGCTCGCGGTGCAGCGCAAGGCGGGCGGCGCCGCCCGGCCGGGAGCCGCGCAGATTCCGACGAGCGGTGGCGCGCCGCTGCCGGGCGACGTGAAGGCGCGCATGGGATCGCAGCTCGGCGCCGAGCTCTCGGGCGTGCGCGTGTTCACCGGCGACGCCTCGAACGCGGCCGCCGGCGATCTCGGCGCGCGCGCGTTCACCGTCGGCAGCGACGTGCACTTCGCGGCCGGCGAGTTCGCGCCGGGGACGCGCGAGGGCGACAAGCTGTTGGCGCACGAGCTGACGCACACGGTGCAGGCGCAGCGCTCGGGCGTGCAGCGCAAGGCGGACGACGGCGCGCACGGCGACGGCGCGCACGGCGACGGCGCGCACGGCGGCCTCGAGGTCTCGCAGCCGGGCGAGCCCGCCGAGCAGGAGGCCGACGCCACCGCCGACCGCGTCGCCGGCAACCTGCACGACGGCGGCAACGCCAAGCAGCCAGCCGCCGGCAAAGAGGCCGCGCCACCGATCGCGGCCAAGCTCGCCGGCGTCGGTCGCAAGATCTTCCGCGCCAAGAACGACAAGCCCAAACAGGCCAAAGACACCAAGCCCGTCCCGCCTGCGAAGACGACGCCGGCGACGACGTCGAGCGCGGCGACCACGAGCAAGCAGGCCGGCACGCCGCCGAAGCCCGACACCGTCAAGTTCAAGCCGTTCTCGCAGGCGGCCGGCACCGACACGATCGAGATCGCCGACGGCGGCGCCCATGCCGTCATCAGAGTCGCCGGCGCCGAGGGCGGCGCCAAGCTGACCAAGCTTGCCGAGCCGCGTCTCTTCGGCGCCAAGAACCAGGCCGGCTATCGCCTGATGATCCAGGCGGCGCAGCAGATCCAGGCGCTGGTGAAACCGCTCGCCGACGTCACCATCACCAACGGCGAGATCCCGAAGAGCGCCGAAGCGACCATCGCCGACAGCGGCGCGAAGGCCGTCGCTGCCGTCGAGAGCGTCCACAAGGGGATGAGCATCGACGCCTTGCAGCGCGCCGCCGAGCTCAAGCCGATGGATCCGGCCGCGCCCGCGCTCGTCTTCAAGGCCGACATCGCCGGCAGCACCGCCAAGTACAAACAGCAGTTCATGAAGGAGCTGGACCGTCAGCTCGTCATGTCCGAAGAAAAGATCAACGGCAAGTCCGTCGACGAGTTCGTCTTCGGCGCCAACGCGTTCCGCATCGACGACTCCACCTTCCAAAAGCTCGACTCGAGCGCGCGCGTCGCGGTCATCGAGGAGCGGCAGAAGACGCTCAAAGAGGCGCAGGCGGTCGCGCGCGGCAAGGACGCCAAGGCCAAGAAGCTGAAGCAGCAGCGCGACGCGGCGGCCAACGAGCTCGACCGCAGCGGCAACGCGAACCGCGCGCTCAACCAGCCCGGGCAGCTCGGCGACGTCCCCGATCGCGACATCCTGGCGCCGATGAAGCCGAGCGGACGCCGCCGCAACATCGGCGCCGAAGGGCGCAACAGCGACAACCGGCCGGCGCGCAAGGATCACGCGGTCGGAATGAAGGGGATGGTCGCCGCGTCGCAAGGGCGCGCCAACGACGACGAGGTCAACGAGGAGTTCGAGGACTGGTCGGCGCTCGTCCGCGGCATCGACGACCTCGTCGTCATCCACACGCCCGATCAGATCGCCGGCGGCCCCGGCAACGTCGAGCCGATCGATCCGCTCCCCGACGCCGACACGGAGCGCATCAACAACACCAAGGCCTGGAAAGAGTACGTAATCAAACTAAAGAAGTTGTTCGGACCCAAGGCGGTCAACGAAGCGATCGGCAAAGGCTGGGAGGGCAAGGTGCAGACCTTGCTCGAGCACTGCAACACGATCCCGCAGCCGGCGCACCCGATCCACCAGATGAAGACCTCGCTCAAAGGCAGCGAGTAGAAGGAGACCGCGATGGGAGGCGTCGACGACTTCATCAAGCGCGTGGGCACGCCGGATCCGCCGGCACCCATCGGCGTCCCCGACGAGGCGCACATCATCTGGCCGATGTTCAAGGACCGCATCGGCGCCGGCTATTTCCTCGATCGCTTCTTGTACCTGTTCGGCGAAGGGCTCGAGCGGCTCGAGGAGTGCCTCGACGCGTGGTCGTTCGTCGTGCCGCCGCTCGACAACCGCGTCATCCTCGGCTGCAACGCCTACGGCGCCATCCTGGTGCTCGAGCACGGCGACGATGCCTCCAAAGAGATGGTCAAGGTGCTCAACCCGCTGACCGTCCAGTACTGGGGCGATCCAAACCTCACGTTCGGCTCGCTCATCGCCAGCTGGCTGCCCGAGCGGCGCATTCCGCGCTTCTTCGACACCGAGGTGTACGAAGAGGATCGCGAGGAAAACGGCGATCTCGACCCGTTCGAGATCCTCGGCATCGGCGTGCCGCTCACGCTCGACGGCAAGATGGAGCTCGACAACTTCGCCCGTCAGGACATCGTCGCCTACTATCGCGACGCGGCGCCCGCCTACAAGAAGGCGTTCGCCAAGATGAAGCGCTGATTCGCGACGACGGTCAGTCGTGGGTCTTGAGGACCCACAGGACGTCGGCGACGCGGTCGCGCCGCGCGTCGGCCTCGTCGACGTCGAGCACCGGCAGCACCGTCAGGTACGGCGCCGCCCCGCGCCGCGCCGCGCGATCGGGAATGGCGAAGCTGTGCGTGTGCCCTTCGCCGGCGATGACGACGAGGCGCGCCGGCGCGCCCGGCGCCTTGAGCGCCTCCGCCACGCTCGTCGCCATCGTCTCGTCCCACACCAGCTGCGCCGCGTAGAAGCGCTCGAACATCGCGTCGTCGAACTTGCCGTGCGGATGCTCGGCGAACGCCTCGCGCACCAGCTCGCGATGCTTCTCCGGCCCCGGCTGCATCTCGGGCAGCTCGGCCTTCTCGGCCGGCGTCAGCCCGTCGAGCCCCTTCTTCGCCACGGCGTGCGCCAGCTCGCGCGGCGCGTTGAGCGCGTAGGCCGGCAGCTTGTGCGCGCGGCAGAACTCGAGGAGCGGCTTGTACAGGCCCCACGGATAGCCCCAGGTCTTGTCCCACGCCACCGCGGCGAGAAAGCCGGCCTCGTCGAGCGTGCCGCCGACGTAGGCGTCGAGCGAGCCCTGATAGGTGCGCGGCAGCATCTCGAGCCCGAGCCCCACCGACGGATCGGCGGCGTAGGCGCGCTCGAGCACCTCGATCTCGGCGGCGTGGTCGTGCGGGTTCGGGTGCTCCTCGCCGACGTAGATGACGCGCGCGGCGCGCAGCTTGTCGTCGAGGTTGCGGTCGGCGAGCTCGTCGCCGGTGGCGCCGTCGACCACGCGATGCGGCAGCGGGATGGGCTCGGTGGCGCCCTTTTCGCCGTGGCGCGGCGCCTCGGCCTCGGGCGTTTGCGCCGACGGCGCCGGGGCGTGTGCGCAACCGGCGGCGAAGAGGAGTCCGACCAAGACACTTCGCATCGCGCGAGTATACTGCGCGCCATGCAGCTCATGACGCCGGATCTGCCCGGCACCGGCGGCCTGCACAAGGCGACGCCCGAGGACTTCGTCGTCGACGAGCTGCCCGCGTACGCGCCGTCGGGCGAGGGCGGCCACACCTTCTTGCGCATCGAGAAGCGCGGGCTGACCACGGCCGAGGCGATCGCGCGCTTGTGCCGCGCGCTCGGCGCCGCGCCCAAGGACGCCGGCGCCGCCGGGCAGAAGGATCGGCAGGCGCTGACGCGGCAGTGGATCTCCTTGCCCGCGATCGATCCGGCGGCGGCGCTCGCCGCCAGCGCCGAAGGCGTGCGCGTGCTCGAGGCGGCGCGCCACGGCCACAAGCTGCGCACCGGCCACCTCGCCGGCAACCGCTTCACGCTCACCTTGCGCGGCGTCGTCCCCGACGGGCTCGCCCGCGCTCGCGCGATCATCGACCGGCTCGCGCAAAAGGGCATGGCCAACTACTTCGGCCAGCAGCGCTTCGGCGCCCGCGGCGACAACGCCGCGCGCGGCAAGCAGCTGTTGTCGCCGGAGCACAAGGCGCGCATCAGCCCCAACGAGCGGCGCATGCTGGTCAGCGCCTATCAGGCCGAGCTGTTCAATCGCTACCTCGACGGCCGCATGATCGATTCGCTCGTCGACCAGCCGCTCGCCGGCGACGTGCTCAAGAAGACCGACACCGGCGGCCTCTTCACCGTCGACGACACTGCGGACGCGCTCGCCGACGCGGCGGCGCGGTTGGCCGCGCGCGCCGTCGTCGTCACCGGCCCGATGTACGGCCACAAGATGATGTCGCCGCCCGAAGGCACGCCGTCGCGCGCGCGCGAGGATGCGCTGCTCGCCCAGGAGCTCGGTGACGGCCTCGACGCCAGAGCCTTCAAGGTGCTCGGCAAGCTCGCCGAAGGCACGCGCCGCCCGCTCGTCATCCCCGTCGCCGCGCCGTCGGTGCGCGCCGCCGACGCGCCCGACGCGCTGGTCCTCGAGCTGACGCTGCCGCCCGGCGCCTACGCCACCGTGCTCCTCGCCGAGGTCACGAAGTAGCGTTCGCCGCTCACGGCCCGCGGCGCAAGAGCAGCACCAGCACCGCGATCGCCAGCAACAAGAGGAGCACCCACCACGGCAGCCGCCCGTGCGGCGAATGGTCGCTCGCCGTGATCGTCGTCGTCATCGTCACGAAGCCGGCCGGATCGAGCGAGAGGCGCCACCAATCGGGACGGATCTTGTCGATCGTCGTCGAGGCGCCCGGCGAGCGCTGCCCCGGGTCGGGGTTGAGCGCGCTATCGGCGGTCCACAGCGTCCGGTCGTTGGCGCCGGCGTGCTTGATGAACCAGCCGTAGTCGCCCTGCGCCGCCAAAACCTTGTGGCGCTTGCCGTCGGGCGTCTTGAAGCTGGCGCCGGTGTCGTAATAGACGTGCACGCGATAGCTCGGCGTCGTGAAGTTGTCGAGCTCGAGCTGCGTCAGCGGCACGCTCGGCTTCACCGTCACCGGCTCGCGCGGCGCGGGCACATGCTCGTTGCGGCCGTTGTCCGGGGGCGGAGTGACCGTCACCGGCGGCGGCAGCGCGCGCGGCGGCGACAGCGCGTTCATGTTCATCTTCTCGAAGTAGAGGTACACGTCGCGGTTGACGTTGGCCACCGTCGACGCCAGCCCCTTGATCGAGATGCGCGCGTCCTCCTTGAACACCGACGCCGGCCCGAAGTGCATGTTGGTCCACGCGCTGTCGGGAGAGAGCAGCGCGTTCGTCGTCGACGAGCGCAGCTCGACGTACATGCACTGGTGCGCAAGGTGCAGGAAGTTTCCGCTGCCGTCCTTCGCCGTCCAATAGGCGGCGTCGGGCGCCCACACGAAGCTGAGATCGCCTTGCGTGCCGGCGGTGACGGTGCCCGTCGCCTGCCCGATCTGCAGCCACGGCGTATCGCCCGGCGTGAAGACGCCGAGCTGCGAGCCCCAGTCGGCGACGCGGAAGGTGGCGGTGATCGACGCGTCGGTGGTCATCGTCGAGTGCGGCCTGGCGTGCAGCGTCGTGTTCTGGTCGCGATAGAAGGCGTGGTCGTCGCCGGGATAGTCGGTCGACAAGTCGCCGGCGCTGATGCTGATGACCTGCGCGCACGCGCTCGTGCCGTTGTTGACCGTACCCCACAAGGCCGGCCAGCTTCCGGGATTGCCGCTGCCGTCGGGCACGACACTGCCCTGCCGCGGCCAATCGTACGGAATCTCCGACGCGGTCGGCGTGCTGCCGTCGCCGGCGTCGAGCTCGTAGGCCATGGTGAGCGCCGCGCCGAGCTTGAGCCCGCCGTCGGGGTTGTCGAACGAGCCCGTCGCCGAGGTGGGGATGCGCACCGAGATCACCCACGCATACGGCGCCGCCGCGGCGGTCGACGGCAGCCACTGGCGCGCCTTCGCCGTCGCCCACGCCGGCGCCGCGTGCGACACCCAGGCCGTCGTGTTGGCGAGCTTGTAGAAGTAGCTGGTCGCGCCGAGCGTCTGCGGGCTCGCCGTCGTCGGCGACTGCGTCTGGCTGAGGACGAGGTGCAAGAGGCCGGCGTTCGTCGTCGCCGGATCGAACGTCCCTGCGTCGCCGAGCGCCAGCCACACGCCCTCGAACGAGGCCTGCCCCTTGGACGGATCGACCCACATCGTGAACTGCAGATCGATGCCGGGCCCCGTCGCGTCGCTCGAGGCGCCCATGCGCAGCGTGACGTGCGGATTGGCCCCGAACGCGAAGTCCTGCTTGGCCGCGCCCGACCAGCGCGGATCGAAGGGATCGTTGATGAGCTCGTTGCCGGCGCCGCTCAGGTTCGACCACCAATCGGGCGGACCGAAGAACGGCACCGGCTGCAGCGGCGGCGCGCAGGCGGTGTTGGCGAACTGCGCGCGCGCCGGCGACGCGGCCGCGGCGACCAGCAGGCAGACGACGATGGTGTTTTTCATGGCCCCCCGTTTCGTGTCAGTGGCAGATGGCGACGCCGTAGCTGCCGACGAGCCCGGTGTTGCCGCCGAGGATCGACCGCTGCGGCTTGGTGTTGCCGACGTCCCCGAGCAGGAACGTGAGCACCGATCCCTGGCCGCCGGCGTTGTAGTTGCTGACGAGGATGGCGCCGTTGCCGGCGTCGAGCGCCAGCCCCGACGGTCCCGACAAGCCGGTGAGCGCGCCGGTGAGCGCGCCGCGCTTGGGCGCCGTCGCCCCCGAGGCGGTGCGGCCGTAGACCGTGATCGAGCTGTTGTTGAAGTTGGCGACGAACATCTCGTCGTTGGTGTCGTCGATGGCGATCGCCGACGGCACGTTGAGCTGCGTCGCCGCGCCGGTGAGCTGCCGCTTGGGCGCGACGTCGCCCATGGCGCTGGTGGCGAAGACGTCGATGGCATAGGGCTGCGCCGCGTCGGCGACGAACATCTCGCCGTTGGCCAGATCGAGCGTGACGGCGACGGGGGAGCCGAGCGTGGTGTTCGCCGCCGAGGCGCTGCCGAGCGTGCGCTTGCGCGCGGGAGTCGTCCCCGTCCACGTGCGCGGGAAGACGATCACGGCCAGCTCGGTCAGGCTGGTCACGTAGACCTCGTTGTTGGTCGGGTCGACGGCGACGCCCGCGGGCAGCCCGAGGCCGGTGATGGTGCGCACCGGCGTCATGTCGCCGTTCGCCGTCGCGCGCGCGTACACGGTGAGCGTGCCGGCCGAGGTGCGGTTGGCGACGTAGAGCTCGTCGTTGGCCAGATCGGCGGCGATCGCCGTCGGCGAGTTGAGCAGCGTGTCGGCGCCGACGAGCTGGCGCGCGAAGGCGATGTTGCCGTCCTCGCCGGCCGAGTGCGCGACGACGCTGTTGCCGCTCTTGTTGGCGACGCAGATCTCGCGCCCGACGACGGCGGAGACGACGTTCGAAGGCGCGCTGGTCTGCGCGCCGTGGACCGCGTCGAGCTCGTAGAAGTAGGTCCCCGGCGACAGCGACATGTCGACGTACGGGCTCGCCGCCGGCATCGCCACCGTCGTGAACGGCCCGGTGGCGGCGGTGGCGCGCTTGACGTCGTAGTGATCGATGGTGCCGGGCGACGCCGTCCACGTCAGCGTCACCTGGTTGATGCCGCCCGCCGCCATCACGTTCGTCGGCGGCGACGGCAGCCCGGCGACGACGTCGAAGGCGACGCTGGTGCGGGTCGGCAGCGTGCCCGAGCTGGCGACGAGCGTGTAGCCCGTGCCCGCTTGATCGAGCGTCAGATCGCCGAAGGTGGCGAGGCCGTTGTTGCTGGTCATCTGCGTCAGCGTGCCGCCGAGCGTGGCGCCGCCGGGATTGGCGCCGAGCGCGAGCATGACGGTGCGCTGGCCCGGCACGACGTTGCCGTTGGCGTCGACGACCTGCACCTGCACCGGCGGCACGATCGCGGTGCCCGGCGCGACGTTGCTCGGCTGCTGCGTGAAGCTGAGCGCCGCCGCCGCCGACGGCGTCATGCCGGTGAAGGTCACGCTGGTCATGAGCGTCTGGCCGTCGATGGTGACGGCGACGTCCTTGGCTTCGGCGACGGTCGAGGCGATGGTCGCGCTGAAGCTGCCGTCGTCGCCGGTCTGGCCCGCGGCCGGCGTCACGATGGCGCCGTCGCCGCTGACGGTCACGGTGACGTCGTGCTGCGGCACCGGCCGGCCGAGCGCGGTGCGCGCCACCAGCGTCAGCGTCGCCGTCGCCGCGCCGTCGGCGGCGAGGCTCATGGGATCGATCGAGAGCTGCGACGCCGACGCCGATGCCGTCGGGCCGCTGCCATTTTTGTAGCAGGCGCCGGCGACGCACGCGTAGCCGCTCGGACAGGCGCGCCCCGTCGTCGCGCAGGCGAGCGCGCCGTCGGGCGGCGCGATCTTCAAGCACGACGTCGCGGCGAGCGCGGCGGCGAGGGCTAGTAGGCGCGCGCCCATCGCGCCCCTCCTTCCGCGACGGTGTGCGCGCGGCGATGCCCGACGACGAACAGCGCGACGCCACCGACGACCGCGGCGCCGCCGACGGCGATGAGCGCGATGCCGCTGCCCCACATCGCGTGCGCGCGATCATCGCGCCCGGCGTCGTAGATCGCGCCCGTCGACGGTGAATTGAGCTTGTCGGCGTCCGACTGCGCCACGCCGACGAGCGCACCGCCCGTCACCAGCGCCGCCACGCCGACGGCGCCGACGGCGATTCCCGCCAGCCGCAGCGAGCGGCCGCGATCTTCGAAGCGCGTTGCCGGGGTCGAGCCCGGCGTCGTCGCCGTCGTCGGCGTCGTCGCGGCGGGCGCCGGCAAGGGCGGCGCCGGCGTCGTCGCCACCGCGCCGCTCGGCGGCCGCGGCTCCTGCGGCGGCGCCTTCTTCGTCGCCGACTCCGCCGCCGCCGTCGCCTCGAGCTTGCTGATGAGCTCGCGCACCTCGACCCGATTCTCCGCGTTCGGCAGGTTGCGCAGATACGATCGATAGAACGTGATCGCCTCCTGCACGTGGCCGAGCTGCCGGTGGCACTGCCCGATGTTGAACAGGAACGCCGGGTCCTCGTGGGCGCGATACGCCTCGGTGAACGAGTCGAGCGCCTGCTGCCACTCGGCGAGGTTGTAGTGCTGCACCGCCTTCTTGGCCGCGTCGCGCGCGTGCGCGACGTCGTCCGCCCTCGCCGTCGTCGCCAGCGCCAATAGCAGCGCCACGACGAGCCCCCCGCGCGTCGACATGCCCCGCATCTTAAGACCGGCACCGTCGCCGATCGCCATTTTTTTCGACGGTGCGACGATTCGCCGCACCTCTGCGTGCGACGGCTCACGCGCGCGGCTCCCTCGATGCCGCTAGCCCGGGCGGAAAATGTGCCTCGCCGCACGGAAGGGTCCCGCCGCGCGTCCGTACGATGGTCCATGGCGTTCGCCGACCCCACGCAGACCCATTGCATGAAGTGCGGCGCCCCCGCGCCCACCTGGCCGATCACGCTGCACCAGAACATCGGCCTCATCGCCGCGCATCAGCGCAGCATCTTCGAGGGGCAAATCTGCAAGGGGTGCCTCCACCGCGAGTACTGGAAGAAGCTCGCCGTGCTCGTGACCGTCGGCTGGACCAGCTACTACTCGATCTTCATCGGCCCCGTGCTGGTCGTCCTCAACACCGTCAACTACGTCCGCGCCGTCAGCTCCAGGCCGGTCGGCCTGCCGCCCCGCCACGACGGCCCGGCGCCGCAGCTTTTGCCGCCTTCCTGACCCTCTGTGACAGCTGATTGTGCAACGCAAACCCCGTCGTTGCGTGTCCAACGGTCGCGGCATACACTTCCGCTTCGTATCTCTTCGCGGACATAGAACGGGGCCTTCATGCACATCACGGAACGATTCCTTGCCTTCACGCTCCTCGGCGCCGAATGGGTGCTGTGGCTCTTGATCGCGCTGTCGGTCATCAGCTTCGCCATCATGATCGAGCGCGCCTATTACTTTCTGACCCACAACGTCGACATCGACTCGCTCGGCAGCGACCTGCGCCGTCTGCTCGGCAAGGGCAACGTCGCCGACGCGCGCTCGCGCGTCAAAGGGTCGGACTCGGCCGAGATGACGGTCATCGCCGCCGGCCTCGACGAGGTCGAGCGCGGCGTCGACGCCGTCGCCGAAGCGATGGTGGGGCGCAAGGCGCACGAGCGCATGCGGCTCGAGCGCAACCTGGCCTTCCTCGGCACCCTCGGCAACAACGCGCCGTTCATCGGCCTCTTCGGCACCGTCCTCGGCATCATCCGCGCCTTCCACGACCTGTCGGGCAACCAGGCCGGCGGCGTCGGCTCGGGCTCGGCGGCCGTGGTCATGGCCGGCATCTCCGACGCGCTCGTCGCCACCGCGGTGGGCCTCATGGTCGCCATCCCCGCCGTCGTCGGCTTCAACTACTTCAACCGGCGCGTGCGGCAGACGCTGGCCAACGTCGACTCGCTGGCGCACGTCGTCCTGGCGCAGCTCAAGGGTGAGGGCGACGCGCCGGCGGCGGCGAAGCTCGAGGCCAAGTAATGGCCGGCGGCACGACGCACTACGACGACGACGAGGGCGGCCAGGGCGCCATCACCGACATCAACGTCACGCCGCTCGTCGACATCACGCTCGTGCTCCTCATCATCTTCATGGTGACGGCGCCGATGATCGTGAACAACCCGTCGATCAAGGTGGAGCTGCCCAAGGCCGCCACCGGCGACGAGACGCTCAAGTCGACGCTGGCGCTGACCCTGTCGCGCGACGCCTCGGGCAACGTGCTCCTCTACGCCAACGGCGAGAAGACCGACGAGCCCAAGGTCAAGGCGATGATCCCGGACATGCTGGCGAAGAACAAAGACCTGCAGGCGATCATCGCCGCCGATCGCGGCATCTCCTACGGCGACGTCGTCCACATCGTGGATTTGGTAAAATCACTGGGAGTCCACAAGTTCGCGCTGAACACCGATCCGAACCCGTAGCTCCAAGCTCGTAGGGAAGATGCCGCTTTCGAAGCCCGATCTCGTCGCCGTCGTCGCTGCGCTCGCCGCGCACGCCGGGATCGCGTACGGGCTGGCGCATGTTCCCGAGCAGCGCGAGCACCGGCCGTCGTGGGTGGAGATGGAGGTGCGCCATCGCGTGCCGCCGCCGCCGCCCAAGGTCGAGGTGCCGCCGCCGCCGCCGCCGGAGCGCAAGGCGATCCCGAAGAAGGTGAAGGAGCCGCCGCCGACGCCGCCGCCGCCGAACGCCAAGCCGCCGCCGGAGCCGCCGAAGGAGCCGCCGAAGCCGGTGTTCGGCGTGACCATGTCGTCGACGACCGAGGGCGACTCGTCGATGGCGGTGCCCGTCGGCAACACGACGATGATCGACCCCGCCAAGTCGGGCAAGGGTCCGGCGGTGCCGCTGCCGGCCGCGCCGCCGCCGCCGCCGAAGCCGTCGTATCAGCCGGTGTCGGAGCTGTACATCAAGAAGATGCCGGACATCGACTCCGATGCGTGCGGGCGCACGATCCAATATCCCGCCGAGGCGGAGCAGCTCGGCGTCGAGGGCGACGTCAAGCTGCGCGTCGAGCTCGACGACAAGGGGCACGTGCACGGCATCAAGGTGCTGAGCGGGCTGGGGCATGGGCTCGACCAGGCGGCGGTGTACGCGCTCACGCATCGCTGCAAGTTCACGCCGGCCATCGCCACCGACGGCAAGCCGGTGGCGTACGTGATCCCGTCGTACGTGTTCCACTTCGAAATTCCGCGCTAGACATTCCGCGCTAAGATGCGCGGCGCTTGCGCCGTCTCGCTTTTGCGCTCGTGCTCGTCGCCGCTGCTGCCGCGCGCGCGCAGCAATTCGAGCCGCCGAAGCTGATCGAGCGTGTGGAGGCGGTGTATCCGCCCGAGGCCGAGCGCGCGGGCATCAGCGGCGCGGTCACGCTCGAGCTCATCGTCGACGCCGAGGGGCGCGTGGCCGAGGCGACGGTGCTGGCGCCGGCGGGGCATGGGTTCGACGAGGCGGCGCTGGCGGCGGTCAGGCAGTTCCGGTTCGAGCCGGGGCGGGCGGATGGCAAGCCGGTGCCGGTGAAGGTGACGTATCGGTACGCGTTCACGTTGAAGGCGGAGAAACAGGCGACGGGCGACAGGCGACCGGCGACCGGCAATGAAGAGCCGGAGGCGCCGGTGCGGTTGCGCGGCAAGGTCATCGAGCGCGGGACCAGGACGCCCGTCGCGGAAGCCGCGGTGATCGCGGTCGACGCGAGCGGCGCGCCGATCGCAAAGACCGAGACGGCGGTCGACGGTTCGTTCGCGCTGCGGCTGGCGAAGGGCGGCGCGATCACCGTCGTCGTCGCCGCGCCGGATCACAAGACGCTGCGGTCGAAGGAGACGCTCGGCGAAAAAGAGGCGCTCACGGTTCGCTACACGCTCTCGCGGTCGAGCTACGCGATGTTCGAATCGACGGTGCGCGCGGCGCCGGCGCGCGAGGAGGTGGCGCGCGTCTCGCTCGAGGGCGACGAGGTGCGCCGCATCCCGGGCACGCGCGGCGACGCGCTGGCGGCGGTCCTCAATTTGCCGTCGGTGGCGCGCTCGCCCTTCGACCTCGGGCAGCTGGTCATCCGCGGCGCCGCGCCCGGCGAATCGGGCGCGTTCCTCATGGGCATGGGCATCCCCAACGCCTTCCACTTCGGCGGCCTGACCTCGACCTTCAACTCGTACCTCCTCGACCGCTTCGACCTCATCCCGTCGAACTTCAGCGTGCGCTACGGGCGGCTCACCGGCGGCATCGTCGACATCGTGCCGCGCGAAGGGCGCCGCGACCGCATCCACGGCGACATCAAGGCCGACCTCTACGACGCGCACGTCCTCGTCGAGGGCCCCGTCGGCAAAGGCTCGTTCGCGCTGTCGGCGCGCCGCTCCTACGTCGACGCCTTCCTCGGCCTCTTCTTCTCGTCGGGCAGCTTCTCGGTCGCGCCGCGCTATTACGATTATCAAGCGCAGCTCGACTATCCCGTCGCCGGCGGCAAGCTCAAGCTCCTCGTCTTCGGCTCCGACGACGATCTGGCCTTCGTCAACCGCACGCCGCCCGACGCCGACCCGACGCTGGCCGGCACCTTCTCGACGCGCCAGTGGTTCCACACGCTCTTCGCCAGCTACAAAAAGAACAGCGGCCGCTGGGAGACGGAGACGACGCTCGCGGTCGGGCCGCAGCACTTCGACGGCGCCGTCGGCGAAGCGGCGCGCTTCAACCTCGATCTGGTGGAGATGGATGCGCGCTTCGAAGCGCGCCAGCGCCTGACGCCGCGCTTCAAGATGACCTACGGCCTCGACGTCGTCACCGACTACTACTGGGTCTCGGTCGACGCGCCCCAGCAGACGACCGAGGAGGTGCCGCTCGGGCCGCTCGGCGAGCGGCCGCACCTGGTGTTGCGCAACCGCGGCTTCGAGGGCTCGCCCGCGGTCTACGTGCAGGGCGATCTGTGGGCCATTCCCGAGCGGCTGCTGATCACGCCGGGCGTGCGCGCCGACTATCTGTCGGGCTACGAAGGCGTCTACGTGCAGCCGCGCCTGATGTCGCGCTTCCGCCTGCGCGGCGAGTGGTGGCTCAAAGCCGGCGCCGGCCTCTTCCACATGTACCAGCAGGCGCCGTACGCCGACGCCGTCCTCGGCAATCCCAAGCTGCGCGCCGAGCAGGCGTGGCACTTCACCGTCGGCCTCGACGCGCGGCCGCTGCCGTTCTGGCGCGCGCTGCGCGTCGAGCTCAACCTGTTCTACAAGGATCTGCGCAACCTCGCGGTCACCTCGTTCGACAACACGCAGCGCGACGACAAGATCGTCCCCGAGCGCTACAGCGACGAGGGCATCGGCCGCGTCTACGGCGGCGATCTGCTCCTCAAGGTCGACAACGGCAAGAAGGTCTACGGCTGGATCTCGTATACGCTGCTCAAGAGCGAGCGCAAAGATCGTCCCGGCGATCCGTGGCGCCCGTTCCAGTACGACCAGACGCACATCCTCACCATCATCGCCGGCTACCACCTGCCGTGGGAGATCGACGTCGGCGCGCGCTTCCGCTACGTCACCGGCAACCCGTCGACGGCGCTGGGGCCGGGCGTGCTCGATGCCGACCAGGGCGTGGTCATCCCCATCCCCGGCGCGCCGTACGCCGAGCGGCTGCCGCCGTTCATCTCGCTCGACCTGCGCGTCGACAAGCGCTTCACCTTCAAGAGCTGGATCCTGTCGGTGTACCTCGACGTCTCGAACGTGACCAACAATGGCAACGTCGAAGGCTACGCGTATTCTTACGACTACACGCAGCGGCAGGCGGTGACCGGATTGCCCGTCCTGCCGTCGCTGGGCATACGAGCGAGCTTCTGATGCGAACCCTCCTTCTGGCCGCACTTGTCGTCGGTGGCTGCTCGAGCGATCTGCCGGCGGCGAGCTTCATCGACAAGCTGCGGGTGCTGGCGGTGCGCGCCTCGGCGCCCGAGATCGCGCCCGGCGAGACGACCACGCTCGATGCGCTCGTCGTCGAGCCGCTGGTGCCGCAGCTCGACGGGGCCGCGCCGGCGGCGCCGAGCTACGCCTGGCTGGCATGCGCGCTGCCGTCGGGGACGCTGACCATCGCGCCGTGCGGTAGCAGCGGCCTGTCGGCGTCGACGATGCCGCCCTCCTGCGCCGATCAGCCGTCGGCGCCGCTCTGCCTCATCGGCACCGACGCCACCGTCGACTATCGCGCCGACGCCAACGCGCTCGGCGCCGCCGCCGCGACGGAGCTGCTCCTCACCGTCGCCGTCGCCGACACCGACGCCGGCGCCGTCGGCTGCCTCCTCGACATCGCCGACAACGGGGGCCTGCCCACCAATCCCGACCACTGCGTCGTCGCGCTCAAGCGGCTCACCATCAGCGATCCGGCGCAGCGGACGATCGCCCCCAACGCCAACCCGACGCTGGCCGACTTCTACGCCACCACGCCGAGCGGCTTCGCCGAGCCGCTCGACGACGGCAGCGGCGTGTGGCAATTCGCGCCCGGCAGCGATCTCGCCGAATGGGACATCGCCGCCCACCGCAGCGACGACGCCGCCGAGAAGAAGGCCGACGGCACCTACGAGGCGCTCACCGTCTCGTGGTTCACCACCGCCGGCCATCTCGACGGCGGCCGCTCGCTCTACTTGCCGCCCGGTTGCAACGAGCCGTCGTCGTGCGCCGACCAATTGCCCGAGACCGGCGCCGACACCACCTGGTTCGCGCCGACGCAAGCCGAAGCAGCGCCGATGATCGACGCCGGCGGCCTCGTCGACTTCTGGGCCGTCATCCGCGACGACCGCGGCGGCGTCGGCTGGCGCGCCGGCGGCTTGCGCCTCAGCCCGTAGCGCGCGCGGCGAAGGCGCTGCGCACGACGGCCACGAGCGCGCGATCGTCGAACGGCTTGCGCAAGATGGCGACGCAGCCCTGCGGCCGCTCGTCGCGGCCGGCGGTGGTGCAGACGAGCGGGATGTCGCGCAAGGTCGGCGCCGCGGCGATGGCGCGCAACAGCTCCCAGCCGTCGACGTTGGGCATGACCAGGTCGACGAGCGCCACGCACGGCCGCGGCGCCGCGTGCAACACGCGCAGCGCCTCGTCGCCGTCGCGCGCCGTCATCACCGCATAGCCGTCGAGCGCGAGCACGTCTTCGATCGCCTCGCGTACCGCCTCGTCATCGTCGATGACGACCACCGTCTCCACCACGCCGGCAGCATGCCAAAGGCCGGTTTGTCTGACAACTGCATTTTGTCAGACAAGATGAGCGCGCGGCGCATGGCATACTGGCGGCATGGACGTGGCCGCCGAGGCGCAGGCGTTCTTCGAAGCGCTGCAGACGCGCATCTGCGACGCGCTCGAGGCCGAGGACGGCGGCGGCCGCTTCCGCAACGATCGCTGGCAGCGCGCCGGCGGCGGCGGCGGCCTGACGCGCGTCCTCGCCGAGGGCGCCCTGTTCGAGAAGGCCGGCGTCAACACCTCCGCCGTCCACGGCGAGCTGCGCCCCGACTTCGCCGCCACGCTGCCCGGCGACGGGCTCGCCTTCTTCGCCACCGGCATCTCGCTCGTCCTGCACCCGAAGAGCCCGCGCATCCCGACGGTGCACGCCAACTTCCGCTGCCTCGCGCGCGGCCAGGCGCTGTGGTTCGGCGGCGGCGCCGATCTGACGCCCTACTACCCCGAGCGCGAGGACGTCGAGCACTTCCATCGCACCTGGAAGAGCGTCTGCGATCGCCACGACCCGAGCTACTACGCGCGCTTCAAGAAGTGGTGCGACGACTACTTCTATCTGCCCCATCGCGGCGAGACGCGCGGCATCGGCGGCATCTTCTTCGATCAGCTGCAGGGCGATCGCGCGCGCGACTTCGCCTTCGTGCGCGACGCCGGCGACGCCTTCGTCGAGGCCTACCTGCCGATCGTGCGCCGCCGCAAGCTCGACGGCTGGGGCGAGCGCGAGCGCCAGTTCCAGCTGTTGCGCCGCGGCCGCTACGTCGAGTTCAACCTGCTCTACGATCGCGGCACCACCTTCGGCCTCAAGACCGACGGGCGCACCGAGTCGATCCTGATGTCGCTGCCGCCCCTGGTGCGCTGGGAGTACGACGCGCGCTTCGAGGCCGGCTCGCGCGAGGCCGACCTGCCCAATTGGCTCAAGCCGCGTGACTGGCTCGGCGGCGGGTAGGCTCGCACCGACGGGGTTCTTCGCCGCGCTGGCGGCGTACACGGTCGCCCGCTCGGCGCTGCGCTTCCCCTTCGCCGACGACTTCGATCTCGCCGTCGGCAAGTGGCCGCCGTCGGCGGCGTGGCTGTGGGCGCAGCACAACGAGCACCGCATGCCGCTGCCCAAGCTCCTCATCGCCTGCTGCGCGCGGCACGGCGATTTTCGCGTCGGGCCGTGGCTGTCGCTCGCGCTTTTGACCGCGGCGTGCGGCTGGATGGTCGTGCGGCTCGGGCGCGATCGGTTGGCGCTGTGCGTGCTCGCGCCGGCGCTGCTCCTGAATCCGCAGTCGAACGCGTGGCGCTGGGACGTCGAGCTGCAGCTCGCCTGCGGCGCCGCGCTGGTCGTCGTCGCGCTGACGGCGGCGCTCGACGCGCGCACGACGCGCGACGCGGTCGTGCTAGCGATCGCATCGCTCCTGTTGCCACTGACCGGCGGCAACGGCCTCTTGTTCTCCGGCGCCACCGTCGTCGCCGCGCTCGTGCTCGCGCGCGATCCGACGCTGCCGTCGCGCGCGCGCGCCGTCGCCGTCGCCGGCGCCATCGCCACGCTCGCCCTCGACGCCGCGTGGCTGTACGGCTGGACGCGGCCGGCCGCGCACGCCGCCTTCGTCGCCGGCTCGCCGCGCGCGCTCGGCGCGATCGCCGCCCGGCTCCTCGTCGCGCCGCTCGGCAGCGTCGCCGAGCGCGCGCCGCTGCCGTGCGCGGTCGCCGTCGCCGCCGCGTTCGCCGCCAGCCTGGCGACGAGCGCGAGCGCGCGCCGCCCCGTCGCCGCCAGCTTCTGCGCCGCGGCGCTGGTCGTCGTCGTCGCCGTCGCCGCCGCGCGCGCCGGCCGCGGCTGGATCTTCGGCCTCGAGGCGCACTACGGCCTCTTGATCGTGCCCGGCTACCTGGCCGCGCTCGCCGCCGTGCGCCCGTCGCGCCGCGCCACCGCCGCGCTCGCCATCGTCGCAGGCGCCGCCGTCGTCGCCTGCGTCGCCGCCGTGCCGACGACGACGCGGCAATCGCGCCTGCGCGAGCGCGCGCTCGTCGCCGACTGCGGCGCGCTCCCCGCCGACGCCCTCGCCGCCCGCTACGTCACGCTGCTCTACGACGCCGACACGCCCGCCGCGCGCGCCCGCGTCGCCGCCTGGCTGTCGCGCCTCGACTGCGCCGCGCTCAGACGGTGAACGCCTTGGCCATGCGATAGAAGCCGTACGCGATGAGCCCCCACGCCACCAGGATGACGAGGCTGTGCGGCACCCACATGACGCGCTTGTAATCGACGCCCATCTTGGCGTACGCGCCCGACACCTTGACCACGTCGTCGATGCGCGTGAGCGCGAAGACGCCGACGCCGCCCATCACGAACTTGAACGCGCGCCCCATGTCGCCGCCGACGGTCCTGGAGAAGCGCCACGCGAAGAAGAACGCCAACAGCGCCATGACCAGCGCAGCGACGACGGCAATGGAGCTCGGAATGTCGACGACGACTTCGACCGGATGCATGAATCCCCCCTGGAAACGGAGGGCGATGATAGCGAAGGAGGCGCTACTTGGCGAGGACGCGCTCGACTTCGGCGCGCATGGTTCCCGAGAGGATCTTGCCGTACATCACCCAGTCGCCGAAGAACGACCAGACCGGGTACTTGAACGTCGCCGGCCGATTCTTCTCGAAGCCGAAGTGGCCGACCCACGCGAAGCCGTAGCCGAGCACCGGCGTGGCGACGAGCAGCCACGGACGGCCGGTGACCACCGCGGCGGCGACGATCGCCAGCACGCAGGTCGAGCCGATGAAGTGCAGCGCGCGCGTGATCGGTAGACGATGCTCGCGCACGTAGAAGGGCCAGAACTCGCGGAAGCTCGCGATGCGCGCTTCAGGGACGGCCGGCGTCTGCTCGCCGGTAATCTCGGATGCCATGGATCCCAGCATACCACGCCGGCACGAATCCGAGCACTTGCGGTAACACTTGTACGCGACGCTACAGCGTCTTGACGTAGGCGACGAGCGCGTCGCGATCGTCGGAGCTCAGCGTCTGCGTGAACGGCAGGCGATCCATGACGTCGCGCAGCGTGGCCGCGCTGCCGTCGTGGAAGTAGGGCGCGGTGGCGAAGATGCCGCGCAGCGTCGGCGTGTCGAAGTCGCACGCCGAGTGCATGTTGCCCACGACCTCGTCGGGCGCCGGCTGGTCGGGGAAGTCGCCGCCGGTGACGCAGGTGCCGATGTCGTGGAGCAGGATCGGACCGTTGAGGTCGAGCGTCGGATTGCCGCTGCCCGAGTCGGTCAGATACTCGCCGGTGTGGCAGGTGCGGCAGTACTGCAGGAAGAGATCCTTGCCGTGCGACTGCTGATCGGTGAGCGTGCCGTCGGGCGCGCGGTTCGGATTCTGCGGGATCGGGATGGCGTAGTTGACGAAGTCGGACAGCGCCTTCAGGTCGGCGAGGTGCGTCGAGTCGGTGCGGTGGTACGAGCCGCCCTGCTCGATCTGGATCGTCGTGTCGTAATCGACGATCGAGTTGCGCAGCGCCTGGCGCAAGAGGAAGCCGGTGTTGATGGGGCCGCCCGCGTTCGACGGCGTGTCGCGCGGGCCGACGAAGAAGCGCCAGGTGACCGCGTCGGTGTAGCCCTCGAGGTGGCAGCTCGAACATGCAACCCAGAAGTTGCGTGTGATGGGGAAGTCGGCCGAGTTCGCCGTGTAGAACAGGCGCTGGCCGTAGCGCAGCGTCGCCGGCATCGGATCGGCGGCGACGGTCTTGATCGGCTCGCCGTCGACGGCGGCGGGCGCGAGCGCGTCGTCGGCGTCGAGCGCCAGCACCACGACATTTTGCGTATTACGCCCGTGCACGTAGGCGTGCGTGCCCTTGTGGTCGACGGCGATGCCCTCGAGGAACGCCGCCGGCAGCGGCCGCACCAGGCCGACCTCGACCTGTTTGTTGGCGTCGAAGACCATCACGTCTTCGCTCTGCCCGTCGGCGACGAGCGCCAGCCGGCCGTCGGGCGTGAAGGCGATGGCGCG